>Ga0315289_10000840_pt1 | contig 47540 bp, 41 predicted proteins | sample YL17G11_40_MG_FD_203452 | JGI IMG/M metagenome (GOLD analysis project Ga0315289, IMG submission 203452) | Sediment microbial communities from Yellowstone Lake, YNP, Wyoming, USA - YL17G11_40 | ecosystem: Environmental > Aquatic > Freshwater > Lake > Sediment | place: USA: Wyoming | collected... | reverse complement strand
AAGACTGCCCCGGATAACGCGCGAACCTCCCTGGTTCCAGAGCGCCAATTGCTTGGAGATATCGGCGTCCTGGTTGATCCGCGATTCGATCTGCTGCGGCCCGTACACAAGTTTCTGTTTTGGAAAGTTGAACACGAGGAGTCTTCCGTAATTGGGATCATCGCATCGTGCCGCCATCCAGGCGATCATATTGCTCTTTTTTGCCGGCGTAAACGGCACCATGAGAATGAATTCCTCTTTTTCCCCTACGCCGGTAAGTTTCATGATGGTGTAGTAGGGCGCCATCATCGAGGTGGTGTCCGCCGCGGTCATGCCGCCCGGGACCCGCCAGAGATCTTCCTTATTGTAAAAAACCTGCGGATCGGTCATATGATACACGGAGTAGACCGCCGCCTGTATGCCGAAAAGCATTTGCGGATATCGCAGATGCGCAAGAATATCGGCGGGCATGCCGGACAACGGTTTGAATAAATCCGGAAAAATGGATGCATACGTCCGGACTATCGGGTCCGCCGGGTCGGCGCAATAGAGTGTCATGCTTCCGTTATAGGCATCCACGACCACTTTTACCGAATTCCGGATATAGTTGCCCGGGCCCATGCGGCTGGCGTATGGATATGCATCTGTCAACGTGTATCCGTCGATGATCCATACCAGGCGGCCGTCGCCGGTGATCACCATATAGGGGTCGGGATCATATCGGAAAAACGGCGCCGCCCGGCGGACCCGCTCCATGATCTGCCGGTTTATAAGGACCCTGCTATCGGGCCGTATATCGGTGGAAAGCAGCAGTTTGAGTTCCTTGAAATAGGCGACAAACAGGAGCCGCTTTACAAGCGAACCGGCCCTGATTCCCCCCGTGCCTTCGTAGGTTGAATAGACGTTCTGCTCGCCCGAAGGATAATCGAATTCCTTGGCGCGTGTATTAACGACAACATATCCCGCCGGGGCCTCCCCGTAATAAATTTCCGGCCGGGTCACGGTAATCGCCGACGTTGATACCGGAGGAATGTTCTTGATGAAAAATTCAGGCAACCCTTCGGGTGTCACCTGATTGACCGGGCCCATGCATACGCCGTATCCGTGAGTATACGACAATCGCTCATTGATCCAGATGCGGCTGGGCAGGCTGGCGGGGACCAGTTCGCGCGGCGAAAGCATGACCTGCCGGATCTCATCTCCTATGGGATACCGGTCGTTATCCACATCAAGGAATTCATAATAGGTCCTGATTTCCTGAAGCTGGCTGTAGGTTGTCAAGAGCGGTGCATGCTCCCACAAACGGATATTTGCGGTGGTGGCGGTGTTTTTGGCCAGGATTTCGCGGGTTAAACCCTGATCGTCGGGAATGAAATCCTTTTCCTGTATTTTGTCAATAGTATAGGCCGCCCGTGTATTATGGATGCTCCATTGGATGTAGGGCATTTCGCGGCTGAGTTCGTTTGGCGCCACAATGAACTTCTGGATGAGCTGCGTTCCCATGGCCGCGACAAGGCCTCCCGCGAAAAGCAGAACGACGGCCGCGAGAGCCGGTATAAAGGTCTTCAGCCGCGTGGTAATACCACACACAATTCCGGCGCACAGGGCCAGAATGGCGAGCACCCGAAGTGCAGGCAGGGTCCAGTGGATATCGGTGAATCCCGCTCCATTGACGATGCTTCCGGGTGTTGTTATCAGCGCATATATTTTCAATTGAAAATGTATTGAGAGAAGCGCGATGAACGATCCGACAAGCAGCAGCAGGTGTGTTCGCGGCTTTTGCGCCACCGTCAGACGCCTGGCGAAAATGGAAACCGCGTTGTGAAGGACATAGACGGCCGCCGTGCCCAGCGTGGCAAGGACGAATGCCAGAACCGCGCCGCGGTAGATAAATTGATAAAAAGGGACTTGAAAGACATAAAATCCGATGTCCTTGCCCAGAAGCGGGTCCGCGGACCCGAAAGAAACGGCATGCGTAAAACGAGCGATCGTCTCCCAGTGTCCGGCGGCCCACATCCCGGTGAATATGCCAATCGCCGCCCCGATGAACCATACCAGCAGGCGGATCGACTCCATTGCGCGCACCACGACGCCGTGTATCTGCAGGTCGCGCGGGATGGCAATGCGACCGGCTGAATTTTTCAGTGCGATAAGAAGATTAACAATAAAGAACAAGCCGATCGCCGCGCCGGTGATGCCGCCGGCCAGAAGCTGGCCCCACAGGACCCGGGTAAAAACCGAAGGGATCCCGATTTCGTTGAACCATAGAAAATCGACCGCGAGTTCGATGAGCTTTTTAAATGCGGGCAGAAAGAACATGATAATCAAGAAGAGCCAGAACCACAGAGTGCGCTTCACAACAGTCTCCTTTGAAATCGGGATGAATAAAGAGAATGGTTACGTGCGGCCAAAGCCAAAATATATCAGGTTGTTTCCTGGATTGCATTCATGCGGCGCTTGAGGGGCGAAGGTCCCTGGATCCGCGCATTGATTTGACCATCAATGTCTCATCCCCCTATCAATCTGATTTATTTTATTTCCTCACGTTAATGGCCTGATGTAACTACTACGGATGGTACTCGAACAAGACGCGGGGTATGCAGCTGAAAAAGATGCCGAAGGCGCAGCGGGCGGCCGGCATTGATGAGCCGGATACGCCGTACCGCCGCAAACTAAAAATGACACCTGTGGTGAGCATGTCGAACCATGGGCGGCGTTAATCAAGGCGGTTTACGAAGCGGTGCACTGAGCCCGGCCGAAGTGTGCGGGGGGACAATGCGGATCGTGTCGTTTATCGAGAAACGCCAGTCCGATGTGGTTGAAAAAATCCTCCGTCACTGCGGCCTCTGGATGGTTGCTGAGCGCAGTCGAAGCAGAACGAAGTGACAATTGACGAACACACCACCGGACGCCAATAGCCATAGGCCTTCTGGTAGCGCTCCGGGTATACCCGCTCGAATTCACTCGCCTCTGCGTAGCCGCTACGGCGGAGCGAGGTCGAAATAATCACGCACCACCTGGAATAATGGCGACGCCTTATGATCGCGTGGAAGGATATTTTTTTTCAGGAAGAATTGTGAGGTGCCCTTCAAATCTCTTTACATTTGCGCTTTTTTTTGCAGCCAACCGCAGGCCGCCTTCCTAAATAATTCAAAATAGCCGCAAAATCGGCAAAAAACAATGAAGCAGTGTATATATTTAAAGTGCAGTGCGCACCGATTAACAACGCGCGGTCTCCTCTGCAAAAGGATATGCGATATGTACATTCATCGATTGCTCAAGGGTATCGCCCTGGTGATTCTTGCGCCGGCAGGAATGGCATGCGCTCTGGTGAATTATGCCGTGTTCGGCAGCGGGGCTTCGAGCAATGCCAACAAGCAGACCGCCGGGAACAACGCGGCGCGCGCGGCAAGGGATTCCCTGTATGGCGCGACTCCGCGACTGGTGGTGGTGCTGAATTCAGTTGACAATCAGGCATCAGCCATTGCCGGTGTGCGGGAGATCTTTTCCAATGCCGCCGACACCGCCATCATACTGGGCATCACCGGCAAAAATCTTTTCACGAAGGATGGGCGGGGCGCGAGCGTGGTTGTCTGGGCGATCGGCGGAGACGCCGGGATTGTAAAGGCGATCGATTCCGTTACCGACACCTCCGAAAACAGCCCGAGGCATTGGACCAGCGGCCAGAATTTGGCAAACCAGCTGGGCAATACGGTCATTCCCGCGGGCAGATCGCGCGTCGTCCTTCTCTTTGGGGGCTGCAACTACCCGCGAGATTCCCTTGTTGTCGGCGGGATCGCATCCGTTATGGGCGGCACGGTCCCTCTGGCGGGTATGAGTTCCACTCTCTGGCCGCCCGCAGGCGGCATATACGTAAGCGGCCGGGTCACCGCCTATACCAATGTCGCGGTGCTGCTGTGGGGCAGTTTTAAAACCGGATTCGGCATGGTACGCACCGGACATGCAAGCGGCAGCATTACCGCGGCTGATGCATCCGTCGCGGCGCAGTCCGCCGCCGGAGAAATAGACGGAACCGTCAAGCTGATGCTTGCATTCGACTGCGACGGCCGATATGGAAACATGGATGCCGGTACATTGACGCAGGAATTGACAAACATTAAAAACGCCGCGGGCTCCCAAGCCGCTGTCTGCGGCGCATATGCGTGGGGCGAGATCGGCAAGTCCGGCGCCTCTGCCGCTCCTATGGGTAAAAACCTTTCAATTTCATGCCTGGCCTTTGCGCCGGATTCGAGCAACACATCCGTGGCCGACAGTCGTTGCTCTTGGCAGGATAATGAGGCCCGATTTTCGATCCGCGGATCAGCAGCCCAAGGGAGCAATGGATATCTGCTGATTCGCGTGAACGGGTCCGCGGCTGCTGTTCCCGGTTTCGAGGATGGGCGGTCCACCATGGCTATGGGGATGCTTCTTGTCCGGTTTGTTGAAGACGGGAAAAAGACTTTTTGCGCTCGCCGTGTCCCTTGCCCGGCAGTTCGATGAGCGGGTGTCCGCGCCTCCGGGCGCACAAATAAAAAAGCCCGCCGCGCAGAATGCGGCGGGCGGATGATGCGAAATTTCCGGCGCCGGTCAGTCGAGATAATCGAGCACGATCCTCAGAATGCGCCGCATCGGTTCCGCCGCGCCCCATAACAGCTGGTCGCCTACGGTAAAGGCAGCAAGATATTTAGGGCCCAGGTTCATTTTATGGATGCGGCCGATGGGTACCGAAAGCGTACCCGATACCGCGGCCGGCGAAAGCTCTTTGAGCGTTGCCTCTTTGGTATTGGGCACAACCTTCACCCATTCATTCGCCGACGCAATGATCCCGGTCAACTCATCAATCGGCACGTCTTTTTTAAGCTTGATGGTCAGGCCCTGGCTATGGCAGCGCATGGCGCCCACGCGCACGCAGATGCCGTCCACAAGAATGGTTTTGGCGGTTCCCAGAATTTTATTGGTTTCGGCAATCCCTTTCCACTCCTCACGGGTCTGACCGGCCTCAACCGGCTTGTCAATCCACGGGATAAGGCTGGCCGACAGCGGTGCGCCGAAATTGTCGACCGGCAATGTTCCGCTGCGCAGCTTCGCGGTAACCGCGGCATCGAGATCAAGCGCGGTGGATGCCGGATTATCAAGTATCGGCCGCGCGGCCCCCACCACACCGGACCACTGGGCGATCAGTTCGATCATGTTTTTGGCGCCCGCGCCCGAGGCGGCCTGATAGGTCATGGTGGAAAGCCACTCCACCATTTTCTTTTTGAAAAGGCCGTGCAGCGCCATGAGCATGAGGCTTACGGTGCAGTTGCCGCCGATATAGTCCTTGACGCCCGCTTTCAGGCCCTTTTTGATGACCTTCAGGTTGACCGGGTCCAGCACGATGATCGCATGGTCCTTCATGCGCAGCGCGGAGGCCGCATCAAGCCAATAGCCATGCCATCCGGCGTTGCGCAGAGAGGGAAATACCGCGGAGGTATAGTCGCCGCCTTGACAGGTGACGATTATGTCCATGGCCGCGAGCGCGGGGATGTTGTTGGCGTCGCCTAAAGGCTGTGCCCCGGATCCCACATCGGGTCCGGATTGCCCCACCTGCGAGGTGGAGAAAAACGTCGCTTCAAAATCTCCAAAATCGCGTTCGGCCCTCATGCGTTCCATGAGCACGGAACCAACCATGCCCCGCCATCCGACAAATCCGACTTTGATCATGTAAACCCTCCGGGAAAATTTCCCGTTAAAATACGTGAATAGCGGATCATGATTCCAGCCCCTAAAAAACGGGGAGCCGCGCGGCTCCCCGTTCAATCATCATGCGCGGATAACCGGCAATAAACGCTATTTCGCCACGGCCGGGACCGTCACGCCGTCCGGCAGACCGGCGAACCCCGCCACCACGGTCCTGATGCCCGCGGCGAGCATCTCCTCTTCGGCGCGAATCAGCGGGTTGTAGTTCTGCAGATTGCGTTCGCCGTTGGGCGCGCCGGCCTTGAACCACAGCTTGCGGGACATGCCGCCGTACAAGAGCGGCATGTAGGGAAGGAATTCGGACGATCCCTCGGTTGACCGGTGCGAGAAGAAGGCGGAGAAGCCGCCCGTCCTGATGTTCTCCAGCGCCTGCTCCAGGCCGGCAACGCCGAGTTTTGCGCAATCGTCAAGAACCCGCTGCAGGTCGCCGCGCGCCTCCAGGAAGGCCCGCACCACGGCAATATCCGCCAGGCCCAGGACGATTTCGGACGCAAGGCGGGTTTCCGTGAACGTGCCCGCCTGGTTGAGCTTGATGAGCACCGAATTCCCGCCGCGGTCCTTGCGTTCCGCTGCGCACAGGAACGGAATGATGTATCGCATCTGCGTCACGGCGATATCATCCAGCACGATCTGCACGCGACCGCCGAACTTTGCGTTCATGAGTTTGTGCGCGGCAAGATCGTTCTCGGAACCCGGGTCTTCCATGGTCACGAAATTATCGGAGCTGTTCACCACCGTGCCGTCGAAATCGATGAGCTCTTCGCGTGTTTTTCGGCCCAGACCTGAAAAACGCATATCATACAGCCCTTGTTCGGCAAGGCCCTCGCCTTTCTGGATTTCGGAAAAGGCATTATCCGTGCCGATGGCGTAATCCGACGCGCCCAATCCCAGCTGTCCCGCGCACTCTTTGATGCGGTTGAGCCCTTCATAATTGTCCTTGACAGGAAAGACAAAGCCGCGTTCCTTGGCCGTGCCCGTGGGGAGCCCGTCGCGCACCAGGTTTTTTTCGAACTGGCGGAAGAATTTCGTTCCCGTGGAAAAGACGCCCTTGATCGACTTTTCGTTCATGGCGAAAAAGAACATCTCCTGGATGTCCTGTTTGGTGCCCGGCACGTGCTCGCCGCCGCATACCATGTTGAAGGCGATGTTGGGCATGTAGAACGTAGAGATCTTCTTTTTGGGGAGCAGCTCCCAGGGTTTATATCCGGACGCCTTGAGCAGCGTCTGGAAAAAGACCGTCGATGAAGCCAGGCAGGCATTGCCGCCCCAGTTCTTTTTATTGGGTCCGGCGTTTTTCACCAGTTTGAGGTCGAAATCTTCAGCCGCTTTCAGAATATCCGCCGGCTTCTTGATGACGACCTTCTTCGGCAGCAGCGGAACTATGTTCCGGGCGATGCTTTCTATGGCCTTATCATTCGGGATGTAGATGGCTTCATTCTCGCCGTCGGATGTCCCTTTGGCGATGCCATTGCGCTCTTCGATGGTCCAGGCGTCCTTGCCGCGCGCCACGCGGGCGGACATCACGCCTTCAAGAGTAAAATTGGCGTATGACGAGAGTATCTCCCGGCCTTTCAATGTGATTTTTGATACAACGGTTTCTTTTGCCATGATGGTTCCTCCGGCGTTGAGTGGTTGCAGGATCCCGCATCGTATGCGATACGTTCATAAAATACAATCCGCCTTTAAAATGGAAGCCGGCGGAAATGGTTGACAGCTTTTCCCCTCACAACACATATTATATATCGATCTCATCAAGCCACCCCACACAAGGAGAGCCGTATGCAGTTCCTGAAGCGCATAACTATTGCCGTCATCATTGCCGGTCTGACCGGCTGTTCGCCAGCCATTCAGGAAAAAGTGGCTGAAACCCATCCGAACGGCGCCAAAAAGAAGGTTATCACCTTCGCCGGATCCGAAACCAACCTTCTCTCGACGAAATACTTCTTTCCAGATGGGAAGCTTCAATCCGAACAGTATTTCAAAGAAGGCAAAAAAGACAGCCTGCTTGCCGTCTTTTATCCCAGCGGGCAGAAGCAGCGCCAGGCTTCCTACAGCCTCAATCAACTGGTGGGCAAAGACATCTCCTGGTACGATAACGGCAAGGTAAAAAGCGAAATCAATTATGTCAATGGACAGGCCGAGGGCCCGTCCATTACCTATCGGGAAGACGGCTCCAAGGCCGCGGAAGTCACGTTTAAAAACGGCAAAAAGAACGGCGAGGATATCGCCTACTTCCCCGATGGCAAGCCCAAAACGCTGGCCACCTACGCCAGCGGCGAGATGAACGGTCCTTCCAAAAAATGGTATGCCAACGGCAATCTCCAGGAAGAGGTGACCTATGCGAGCGGTGCGCCCAACGGCCCGTATACCACCTATTGGGAGAATGGGAAGAAGCAGGAGGAGGGAACCAACAAAGACGGCAATTATGACGGCGCACGCAGGATGTGGAGCGAGAAAGGCGCGCTTCAGTCCGATGTGATGTATGAGAACGGCAAGATCACGGATGGGAAATCTTTTGTCAAGTAGCCCCGCGCCTCGTTCGAATGCAGATCCGGTGCCGGCTGCGCGGCATATCAGCGCGCTCGCGCCGCCATCTCCAGCACTTTTTCCTGCACCATCCATTGGGTTGTCTGCGCGGCCTTCGGGTTTCGCAGCAGAATGGCGAACACCAGCGTGCGGTCCGGCAGCAGCACATAGCCGGCCAGCGTACTGACGCCGATATCGTTCAGCGTACCCGTTTTTGCGCGCACGATCCCTTTGAGCGGGGAATTACCGAAACGGGACTGGAGCGTTCCATCCACTCCGGATGTTGACAATGCAGAAAGATAATCGGGCAGATAGTCGCGCCGGTTCCAAACATGCGCGAGCAGGGCCACCAGCTGCGCCGGGGAATATCGATTGGTATTGGCGCCCATGCCCGAGCCGTTTTTTATGGCCGGTGCGCCGGGCAGGCCGGCGCTCTTCCACCAGGCCGCCATGGTCCTGCTGCCGTTGTCCCATGTTCCGGTCTGAGAATCGGCCGCGGCCAGCGCCTTGAAAATCATCTCCGCGGAAAAATTGCTGGACCATTTGAACATGGCGCGCACGAATTCCAGCAATGGTTGCGATGGGAAAGCGACCAGGGTGTCGCGCATGAGCGAGTCGGGCGTGCGGCCGTGGCTGACGGACCCGCCGAGGCGGACACCGTTCTCGGAAAGCAATGCCGCGAAGGCGTCGCCGAAATTCTCCCATGGCCGGAACGCTTTGCGATACAGCGCCTTGGGCCGGTCGCCCAGGCGCATCGTGCCAAAGACCCGGATCACAACCCTGCCGTTGCGATCGTCCGTTGCCGCATCCACGGTGGCTTTCCCATTCACGCCGGCGGTGGTGGCGCCGCATTCAATCCGGACATTCTTGATTTTAGGGAAAAGCGACACGCCGACCGGAGCGCCCACGGTATCGCCGGGCCGCACCACGACCGCCACCGAGTTGAAACTGGCCGACAGCGCGCCGACCGGCGCATCGTATGCGCGGCTTGAGCCGTCTTCGCCGAATCCCGGCCCGGCCGCCAGCGAATCAAAATAAAAATCATCCAGCACCAGATTTCCCCGGATGGTGCGTATGCCGGCCTGCAGCATATGCTGCACTAAAAGCCAGAGCCGCTCCACCACCATGCCCGGATCGCCGGTGCCTTTCACATAGAGATCACCTGCAAGCACGCCGGAATCGCGGCTGAACGGACCGCCGGCAAAGAGCGACGTGGTAAACGAATAGGCCGATCCCAACCGCTCAAGAGCTGCCGCGCCGGTTACCAGTTTATTCACCGATGCCGGGTTGAAAAGGCTGTCGGCATTCCAGGAAACAATCGTTGAATCGGCGGTCAGATCACGGACCAGAATCCCGGCATCGGCCGATGCATAGCGCTGCGCCGCAAGCAGCTCCTTTACCTTTGCGCTTACAGACGCCTGCGGCGCATCTGCGGCAGCGCATACGGCCGTCGCGGCGCAGAAGATTGCCCAACATCGCACAATCCGTCGCATAAATACCCGGCCCCTTAAATCTGCTTTTTTATTCCACGGGGGGATACGAATAATTTATTTTATCCTATCGTTACCAACGACTCTACACTTTCAGGAGATTCTTCGCATGCCCAAATATTCGATCGCGTTCGTCGCCGTCGCCGCTGAAAAACAGCTGCGCCACCAGATCATCGAAGCAGCCGACCGGGACGCGGCGCTCAAGGAGTTCTTCGGCAAGGAAGCCTTGGACCTCTATTCCGACGACGACCAGGGCTACCATTATTTTAAGGATGATTTCTCCGACAACGCCGGCGCCAGCATTATCGAGATAAGCTGAGCCCGGTCTTCTCTCCGCGCACCCTTCCGCATCAGGGGATTCCCGAATCCACGGTCCGGCTACGGATCGCCGGGCCGGATTATTCCTTGTGCCGGCTGTCCATCTCCTTGACCTCTTCGATAAACTCGTCTTTGTGCTTGAATTTGCGGTATACCGAGGCAAAACGGATATAGGCCACTTCATCCAGCGAGTATAATTCGCTCATGACCAGCTTGCCGACCTCGGCGCTGGGCACCTCCAGGCGGGAAAGTTTCTCTATGTGCTCGGCAATGCGGTCGACGATGTTTTCGATCTGCTTTTTGCTTATCGGCCGTTTGCGGCAGGCGATTTCTATTCCTTCAGAGAGTTTCTGCCGGTCAAACGGCTCGCGGCGCTGGTCGTTCTTCACAATCATGAGCGGCGCGGTCTCGATATATTCGTAGGTAGTGAACCGCTTTTCGCACTTCAGGCATTCCCGCCGGCGGCGGATCGCGCGTCCTTCCTTACTCGATCGGGAATCGACGACCTTGTCTTCCTCATGTCCGCAATATGGGCACTTCATGGCTGCTCCCCTATGAAAACGATCTGCCGGCCCGCGGTCCCGGCCGGCACTGACCGGGGCCATCGCCACAAGATGTGGTGGTTATCCTGAAAATACCATACAAAATGCATGAATACAAGGGAATTACGGATCGTGCGGGCGCCGGGAAAGAATCAGAAATTCACGGCGAGGGCCAGGCCGGGGCTGCCGCGGGCCGCGACGAAGGGGACAACGCGCATGTCAAGCGATACTCCGCGGACGCCGGTATCGCGCATCAAAGCGCGCGTGTCAAGAAACGCCGCAACCCTGTCGATCACCATGGCGGCGATGAAGAAGGTGGCGGCAAGGTGGAAACGGTCCGCGGCGGTGCGAAGGCCGTTATACTCCGTGCGGCTGGATTCATCGTCCCATCGCCATTGGGCGTTGTCGGCCACAAACTTATGCCTGGAGATATCGACGGTGCGGTTGTACTCGAGATATCGGTTGTACTCATCGGCATCCTGATAGAGCCCGATAGTATGCCAGAAATTGTCGCCGCCTTCGTTGCTGCGGACGCCGGCATGCGCCGCTGCAACGGTGCGGGCATTGTCGGACAGTACGCGGGACGAGCGTTCGCTCCATGCCATGCCGGCGATGCAGGTCGCCTCGATGGCAAAGAAAATCGCGGCCCGGTCGGCGCGATCGATAAACTCATGCCCCAGGCCGGGCAGCACGATCGACGAAAGCATGGCGAGGGTGCCGGGCTTTTTAGCTTCTTTTACGGCAAAAATGTCGATGCTGTCGGTGACCACCGAATCTTCCATGGCAATCTGCGCGCCGCAAACGACCGCGCCCGCCAGAAAGGCGGCGCAGGCCATGATGAAAGGCTTTCCCTTCTGCAAAGGATGGCGTCCACGCATCCGCAGGTCTCCGTTAAAAGCGTATCTGCATGCCGCAGCCAGGCTGCCATCCGCCCCGGCCGTCGGAGGCCAGCAGGCCTTCCAGCCGGAGGTGCTGCCAAAAGCTCTCTTTGCCCAGCTGCCGGTCGTTATAGGCCTTGGCCATGATGCCGGCGTCGATAGCGCTCACGATATGATTGACAAGCATGGCGAACAGAATGTTCCGGGCAGTGCTGTAATAGGCGTCTTTTGCCGCCAGCTTGTCTTCGTATGAATCGTATCTGGCGCTGAAACCGAATTTTTTCGTATCGTATTTGAGACTAGGCGTTTTGCCCGCGATGATCCGGTCGAATTTGATGGGGATGCTGTCTTCTCCCGTCAAGGTGCTGATACTGGTGATATATACCGTGTCGCCGGAGGTCATGAAATTCGAATCGATCGTCGTACTGCCGGTCTGCAGTTCGTTCAACCATTTCTGCTGCTGCGCATCGGCGGAAAGCGGCGGCATGCAGTCGTCCCATCCTTGCAGGAATTCGTTGCGGGTAATCAGGCTGTAAAAAGCGCTGCTGGAGCCGCGACGAGAATATTGCCGCCGCAGGGTGTCCATCGGGCTTTCCAGATAAAAAATATCATTGTTCACCTTGGCGCGCGCGCTGTCCAGGGTGAAGTTCTGGTTGCTTGATGAAAAATACCGGTAGACGCCTTCAACCAGCGTTTCGTAAAACTTCTCGAACTTCAGGGTGTCATAGTGGCCGACGGCGAAATGCTTTGCGCGCGTAAACTGGTCGGCGCCCTTCTTGACCTGAAAGAGGCTTGCGCCGATGATGGCCGCTTCAACGGAGATAAAAACGCCGGTCTGCCAGTATTCCTTGACATATGCCTGACCCAGCCCCGGGACAAGCGCCGACAGGAGCATGGCCAGTTTGGGCGAACGGTAGTTCTTGAGGTTTTCCGCAAAATTGATCTGGCCGGGCCGTTCAATCGCCACCGGTTCGGCCGGTCGCGCGGAATCGGCGGAGGTGGCAGGCGCAGCCGGCGCTGGCGCGGCCGCTTTCGATGGTGCCGGCGCCGGCTGCGCGGAATCCGCCGCAAGGGCCGCTCCCGGCGGCGCAGCAGGGCGGTGCGCCATGGCCGCGGAATCCACGGCGGACGCGGGCGTGGCCGCGGTGGTATCGCGCGGGCCGCCCGCTATTTCTTCTTCGTCAATCAGCAGCTCTTCGTCGGATGAGGCGGCTTTCAAGCGGTTGATTTTGTCCGCGGTGAGTCCGGCCCTGCCGGTGGCGCCGGACGCCGTATCGGTGGCGGTCGGGCCGGCGATCTCATCGATGCTGTCGGCCTGCGCAAGCACTGCCGCCAAGGAAAGGGCCCATGGCGCGCGGGCGCCGTGCGCGGGTATCGCAACGAACACAACGACGCATCCCGCGGCAACGGTCCATCGGCATGCTGCATAAACGAGAGATTTCATCCCGATCTCCGGGAGCTGATTTTATAGTCCCAGCACATCGTGCATGGAATAAAGCCCGGGCGGACGCCGCCACAGCCATCGCGCCGCGGCCAACGCGCCGGCGGCAAAGGTGCGCCTGCTGTGGGCCATGTGCCGCAACTCGATGCGTTCACCGATGCCGGCAAAAAGCACCGTGTGATCGCCTACGATATCGCCGCCGCGGATCGCATGCATGCCGATTTCATTGCCGGCGCGTTCGCCGGGCATGCCGGCACGGCCGTTTTTCACAACAGCTTCATAGGAAGCGCCGAACTCGGATGCGATGATCTCGCCCAGTCGGCGCGCCGTTCCGCTCGGCGCGTCTTTTTTATAGCGATGATGGGCCTCAATTATCTCAATGTCAAATGCGTCCTTGAGCTTTGATGCAACCAGCTTTGTCAGATAGAACAGAAGGTTGACGCCCAGGCTCATGTTGGGGCTGAAGACGACCGGAATCCGTTCCGCAAGGGAGCGCACCCGCTGCTGAGCGGCAACGGCAAGACCCGTGGTGCCCAGGACCAGGCGCGTGCGCTTTTTTCCGATAACGTCAATAAAGCCGTCGATGGCTTCCGGCGATGAAAAATTGATGCATACCGAATCGCTGAGCGGCAAAGACGAAAGATCGGTCGAAACCGTGATGTTTTTGATCCGCAGACCGGTCTGGGAACCGTAATCCCCGCCCACGCCGGGGTGCGCGACGGCCTCGGTGCAGCCCGCGATCGTGATGTCGGGGTCTTCGGCGGCAACGGAAGCGAGTTCGCGTCCCATTCTGCCGAGCGCGCCGACGATGATAATCTTGATTTTAGGCACAAAAACCTACCGGCGGGGTTTGAGACCGCTTTGTTCTACTACGGCGAGAAGCCTCTTTTTATTGTCCGCGTTCATGGCCACCAGCGGCAACCGCAGCGGCCCGGCCGCCATGCCCAGGTGCTGCATGGTCGTTTTGATCGGAATCGGGTTCGTTTCGATGAACATCGATTTACACAACGGCATAAGCTCCTCGTGCAGGCGCAGCGCCTCGCCGGCATTGCCCCCCCGGTAGCTCGCGATCAGCCGCGTCATTTTTTCGGGCACGATGTTGGCGACCACCGAAATAACGCCTACGCCGCCGCAGGCCAGCACCGGGAGCGTAAGCGCGTCGTCACCCGACAACACGGCAAGGCGGTCGCCGCACCGGCGGTGGATTTCGGAGATCTGGAGGATGTCGCCGCTGGCTTCCTTGACAGCCACAACGTTTTTAAATTTGCACAGGCGCTCAAGCGTCTCGGGCAGCAGGTTGACGCCGGTGCGGCTGGGGACATTGTACACCACGACCGGGATATCGACTTTCGTAGCGATCGCACGATAGTGCTGAAAGAGCCCTTCCTGGGTCGGCCGGTTATAATAGGGGGTGATGCACAGGATGGCATCGGCCTTATTGTCGCGGGCGTGCTGGGCTGCCTGAATCGACTCGATAGTGTTATTGGATCCGGCGCCGGCGATCACCCGTACGCGTCCACGCGCCTGATCGAGCGCGATATCGACCACGTGGTTGTGCTCTTCCCACGACAGAGTGGCCGATTCGCCGGTTGTGCCGCAGGGCACAATGCCTGCAACACCCCGCTCAACGAGAAATTCTATATTATCGCGCAGGCCCTGTTCGTTGACCGAGCCGTCATCATGAAACGGCGTGACCAGCGCCACATAACAACCTTCACAACGCATGCGAGGCCCCGATTCAGTGTTTGGTCCCAATGGTCGGCTATGATTTATCGTCCTTGACTACCCATACCTTGAGCTTGGCCGCAACATCTTTATACAGATTGATTTTAATATTGTACACGCCCAGCTGCTTGATGGGTTCCTCGAGTTCCACCGCGCTCCGCTCGATGTCGAAGCCTTCCTTTTTCAGGAAGTCGGCGATCTCCTGCATGCCCACCGAGCCGAAGAGCTTGTCCTCTTCGCTGACGCGTGCCGGGATAGTGCAGGGAACGTTTTCAATCTTCTTCGCCAGCTGGCGCGCTTCCTTGAGCTTCTTCTCTTCCCGCTTCTGCGATATCTGCAGCGCTTCGGCAAGCGATTTCAGGTTGCCGTCGGTGGCCGGCACGGCAATGCCCCGCGGAAAAAGGTAATTGCGCGCGTAGCCGTCCTTGACAGACACTACATTCATGATCGTGCCGAGTTTCCCCTGGTCTTTTTTCAGAATGACTTTCATTGCGTAATGCTCCTGCAAATGGAGTGATACGCCGCCGCGCGCGGACACCGGGCGCGGACGGCAGGTGGTGCTACCGGCTGACGTTCTCCGCCACGAACGGCAGCAATGCCATATGACGCGCGCGCTTGACCGCCATGGCAACGCGGCGCTGGTGTTTTCCGCAGGTGGAGGTGATGCGCCGCGGCAGAATTTTGCCGCGCTCGGTAACGTATTTGCGCAGTATTTTATAATTCTTGAAATCCGGCTCGAACTTATGCTCGCAAAAAAAGCAGGTCCGCTTTATGCGTATCCGTCCGCGTTTATTCATTGGCGTCCTCCTGTGCTTTCCCTTCATCCGGCGAAAGGGCCAGGTCCTTGTCCGGGTCGATCAGGCCGGCGGGCGCCTTGGTATTGCGGACAACGGAAATTGACCGGAGAATCGCCGGATTGAGTTTGAATTCGTGCTCAAGCTTCGATGCGATGTTGCCCTCTCCCTTGTATAAAAACAGGCAATAGCAACCCGAATGTTTCTTGCGGATTTCATAGGCCAAGGGCATCTTGCCCCATACCTCGGTCTTTTCGAAATTGGCAATCTGCCGAAGGAGCGATTCCACGTTCGTCTGCTCCTGCTTCAGCATCTCGTCGGTAAGCGTGCCGTCGAAAAGAACCATTGTCTCGTAAGGTCGTACCAAAAGAAACCTCCTCTGGATGACAGCCGTACCGCGAAACAGGCGTTTGCCGTACGGCAGGTGGTTGTAGAGAATTGACGCAGGGGGAATGCCCGATCCGTTCGCATCGATGGATTCCAGGAATGCTGCGCGCGTCAGTTATACATATTCATTGCCGGATCAATTCCCTTTTCGCACACCGCGCGGATCGCCTGTGCTGCGGCGACCGCCGCCGATTGCATGACGGACAGTTCCTGTTCGGTAAAGCGGCTCAGCACAAAGTCGATGCTCTCGATTTTGGACGGCAGCGGGCCGGTTCCTATGCGGAGGCGCGGGAAGTCCTGGCCGATGGCGGCGATGATCGATTTGAGTCCGTTGTGACCGCCATCGGACCCGTTGCGCCGGATTCGCAGTCTGCCCAGGGGAAGATGAAAATCGTCGGCGACGACGATACACCGGTCGGCAGCCAGCCCGGCAGCGGACAGCAATACCGCCACCGCATCGCCTGATCGATTGACATACGTCAGCGGCCTGGCGGCTATGATCATGCCGGTGCCCGGCAATTCGCCAAAAACCACCATTGAGCCGGCCAGTCGGCGTTGCGTGGGCCGGGCGAGCATCTTTTCCAGCGCATCAACGACCATGAATCCGGCATTATGCCGTGTCTGTTCATAGCGCGGTCCCGGATTGCCGATACCAACGATTATCCATCCGGTGTTCTTCGGCAATCGCGTGTGCGAAAAGATTTCAAAGAGCTTGCGTATAAACATGCGTGCCGTCCCTCTTGAGATCGACACGGCTATTTCTTATCGCCACCCGGTTTCCTGGATTCCTTGCCGGCGGGTGCGGCTTTGGCATCTTTGGCCGGACCGGCCTTGGCATCCTTGCCGGCAGCATCCCTGCCCGGGGCCGGGGCCTTGCCGTCTTTGGCCGCGCCGGGTTTCGCATCCTTGCCAGCGGCATCCTTGCCATCCACGGCAGGAGCAGCAGCGCCTTCGGCGGGAGCCGCTCCTTCAACGGGCACGGCGCCTTCGACGCCTTCAACAGCTGCCGCCACGACGGGCGCCTCTTCCTTGGTGGGATGCGTGACCACGGCGAGTACGACATCCGGCGATTCCTTGATCACCGCTTTATCGACCTTGACATCCTTGACATGGATGGATTCGCCGATATGCAGCTCCGAAACATCGAGGACGATCTTTTCCGGAATATCCATGGGGAGGCACTCGACGGCAATCCGCTTATGCGGATGTCCGAGCACACCGCCCTCTTCCTTGACGCCGATGGGAAGGCCCGCGACCTCGACGGGGACCTCAACGACGATTTTTTCGTTCATGTTGACGTGCTGAAAATCGACATGCAGATACACGCCGTCGCGCAGAACGTCGCGCTGGACCTCTTTGATGACCGCGATGGATTCGGCTGCGCCCTCAAGCTGCAGGTCGATAAGATGCGTCGTTTTGCGGGCGCGCGCCAGAGCGGCGAACTCGCGCGCGTCAATTTCAATGTTTTCATTGTTCATGTTGCGGCCGTAATACACCGCGGGGATGCGGCCCCGCATGCGGGCTTTGATGGTGTATTTTTTGCCGCTGCCGGGACGTTTGAACCCTTGAAGCTTGACGATATCCATAACCACTCCCTTGCATTGATGTCGTAGTGCCCCGCCTCGACGCCCGCACAACAGCGCCTTGCCGCGCCTGCGCCCGCGTTCCGAGGCGAAAAGCCGTATATGGCTGGGGCGGAAGGATTCGAACCTCCGAATGGCAGGACCAAAACCTGCAGGCTTGCCACTTGCCGACGCCCCAGTAAATTTCAGAAAACGTTAAATATACTATTTTCCCGCGGCCGCATGCGGGAAAACCGCCGGAAATGCAACGGGGGCATCCGCAGCTGCCGGCGGGCGCCCCCGTTCTTCCTGCCCTGCGCCGAAAGCAATCAGACTTCTGCTTCCATTGTGTTCTGATGCACCGGCACCACCCTTGCATCCGCAACGCCGGCTTTGTTGAGTTCCTGCTCGAAAGCGTCTAAAACTTTATCTTCAATACGCTTGCGCATTTCATTGGTAATCGGATGGGCAATGTCGTGATAGGTTCCATCTTTGTGCTTCCTGCTGGGCATGGAAACGAAATATCCATCGGAACCATTTATCACTTTCAAGCCGCGAACCACAAAACTGTCATCAAATGTGATGCTGGCAAAAGCTTTTAATTTCTCTTCATTCCTCAGGCTGATACGGACTTCTGTGATTTCCACGTGAACGCCTCCTTAAAAAAAGACTCTTGCACGCTTGCATTTCCCGGCATTGGGCATTCCATTGGACTTCGCGATTCCTTATGCGCTTAATCTATATCGGCTTCCGATTTTCTCCGCTCCTCCTTCTATATGGTTGGTAAACAGCGCGGCCTTCGAACTGGTTATGATCCTTTCAATATAATAAATAAACCGCAGACTGCCAATACAAACAGGTCTGCGCATAAGGTTTTGCCGCAGTGCGCTTGCTGCGGATAATACTTGCCCATTATCAGCACAAACAATGTATTTTATTCGTTTATTTCATAGATGGGCAGCCTGGTTTTTCAACATTCCCAGCGCTTTTCGCCGACGATAATTAATTTAAACGCAACGCCATGAACGCCCCGCATAAAGATCTAATCACCATGCTCGACTGGACGCCCGATGAAATCCAGGGGCTTCTAGCACGCGCTGCCGGCCTAAAAAAAGGCCGGCTTGTCAGCGATCCGCCGGTGCTGAAAAACAAAACCGGCGTCTTGATTTTTGAAAAACCGTCCCTGCGGACCCGCATCACTTTTGAGGCCGCGATCAATGAATTGGGAGGGCACCCCATCAACCTCTCATCCGACATGGTCCAACTCGGCCGGCGCGAAGCGATTGAAGATGTGGCGCGCAACCTTGAACGCTGGGTGCACCTTATCGTTGCGCGCACCTATGCGCACGAAACCATTGTCCGACTGGCCGCCAACTGCCATATCCCGGTCATCAATGCGCTGGATGACTGTTTCCATCCCTGTCAGGCGCTGGCATTCGCCTTGAGTCTTTCAGAGTACCGGCCCGGCATTGCAAGGCCGCATGTGGTTTTTATCGGCGATGGAAATAATGTCTGCATTTCAATCATGATCATCGCTTCGCTTCTCGGCTGGCGCTTCACAGCGGTTTGCCCGGATGGTTTCGAGCCGCAGCAGGACATTGCCGCGCAATGCCGTGGCCTGGCCAAACGCACCGGTGCATCGATCGGCATCGAACGAGATCCCGCCGCGGCCGTGGCCGATGCCACAGTGATTTATACTGATGTATGGGCCAGCATGGGCCAGGAACATGAGGCGGAGCACCGCAAAAAGGTTTTCGCGCATCTGCAGGTGAACAGCCGGCTTTTGGCCCGGGCGCCCGCCGATGTGCTGGTCTCGCACTGCCTGCCCGCGCACCGCGGCGAAGAAATCACCAGCGATGTGCTCGACTCGAAGCACGCCATCGCTTTTGACGAAGCAGAAAACAGGCTGCACGTGCAGAAAGCGATCATCGCTTATCTCTTTCAGTAAACTCGTATTCACGCAGAGGTGACCTATGAGCAACGAACGCGTTCTGACTGGAATCAAAGGACTCGATGCCGTTCTGGGCGGAGGCCTGCTGCCCGGCTCCGCCAATCTGATCGAAGGGGCTCCCGGCACGGGCAAAACCACGATTGCCATGCAATATATTTATAACGGCATCACCGCCTACAATGAGCCCGGCCTGATCATCACCTTCGAGGAGTTCCCCCAGCAGTACTATCACGATGCGCTCCAGTTCGGCTGGGACTTCAAGGACCTGGAGGCCAAAAAGCAGCTCAAAATCGTCTTCTCCGACCCGGCCACCACCATGAGCGAGCTGGAGAAACTCGACGGCCAGTTCGTTTCGTGGATCGAAGAGATGGGCATTAAACGCGTTGCCATCGACAGCATGACCCATTTTGAATCGCTGTCAATTGACGAATATGAATTGCGGGAAATCGAACGGAAATTCATAAACTCGCTCAAGCGCGAGGGCGTCACCTCGGTCCTGCTGCGCGAAAACGACAGCCTTTTGGGCCAGGTGGGCCAGGTGACCAGCAAGATCCCGTTCATCGTCGACACCTACATGCTGCTGCGCTATGTGGAAATCGAAAGCGCCATCGAAAAAGCGCTGCTGGTGCTTAAAATGCGCGGCAGCGACCATAAAAAAGACATCCGCAAATTCACGATCACGGAGCACGGCGTGGAAGTCGAGGCCAAATTCGCCGGCCGCGAAGGGATCATGAGCGGCTTTACGCATCTGACGCCACAGGACGCTTTTGTCAACGTATTCGGGAAAAAGAAATGACCTCGCTTTTAACGACCGGTCTTCTGGTGTGCTATGTCGCCTGCATAGCCGGGCTCAACCTGCTCGGGTGCCTTATCTCCGCGTTCTATCAGCGCAAATTCGAGCCGTCGCCCACGGCGGGGTTCATCATCGCCATCGTCGCGAGCGCGCTGGCCATAGTCCTGGCGGTGCTCCCGGGCGCCGCGTCCCTGACGGCAAAATTCGTCCAGATCATCCTGTTGTGGACGGCGGGTATCGCCTCGGGCTGGAATTCCTACGGTCTTTTCAAAACACTGCGGAAAATCCGAAAATAAAGCCATGGACATTCAACATTACCTTGTTGTCTACGATTTTTCCGCCATCGTCATCATGGTCCTTCTTGCGTACCTGAGCAAGGGCATGGGCGAAGCGCTTAAAATACCGCCGTACTTCCGGCTGCTGTACGGATCGGCGGGCGCCGTGGCGGTCTGCTTTATTCTGGATACCATCCATCGGAACGCAAACTTTCCGGTTTCGGACACGCTGACCCTGGCCGTGCGGCTGATCGCCGGTGCGCTGGCACTGGTGGTTTGTCTGCGGTACTGGCAATGGCTCTTTTCAGAATTCCTTACATCGAAGGGCTGATGCGTATGAAGCGTAAAATCCTTGTAGTCGAAGACGAACAGGACATTGCCGATCTTGTCAAGCTGGTCCTGGAAACGAGCAATTACGAAGTGATGACGGTCCTCGATCCCGAAAAGGCCTATAACGCGGTCACATCGTTTAGGCCCGATGCCGTGATCCTGGACCTGCTTATGCCCAAGCTGGACGGGTGGCAGGTCTTCAAGATGATCCGGGCCGACGCCGCCTTCGCAACGCTGCCCATTGCCATCCTCACCGCCAAATCGGCGGGGTTCGACGAAATGGTGGGGCTGCACGTCATGAAAGCGGACGCCTATATCACCAAACCTTTCGGCAAACGCGAACTGCTCGACACCATCGATGAATTATTCTCAAAAAGCAATCAATAACCGGGTCCTTGTCATCGACGACGAGGAAGATGTCGTCGATTTCCTGCGGATATATCTCTCATCGCTGGGGTGGACGGTCGTCATCGCCCGATCGGTGGCGCAGGCCTTTGCCGCCCTGGATGCCGGCCCGTTCTTCATGGTCCTCACCGATATCGCCATGCCCGACATGGACGGCTACGAATTTGTCAACTCCCTGCGCGACCGCGGCGCCACCCCCGACATCGCCATGATGACCGGTTTCGGCTATAATCCCAAGCACACGCTGATTAAAATCAACAAAACCATGAAATGCGCCTTCTTCTTCAAACCCTTCGACCGCATCAAGGTTGCCGAGGGCGTGCAGCAGTCCTGGAACGCCTACCACCATAGTATTTTTCTATCTCAAAAGCGCGACTGAGCGCCTGCCGCGCCCTGCCTCGCGGATCCCGGCTTTTGCAGCGCCATAGCCGGAAACATGCGGACCTCTATGCAGAATCGCGATATCGTTATAAAAGGCGCGCGGGAACACAACCTTAAAAATATCACGGTTGTCATCCCGCGTCACAGTTTTACCGTCATCACCGGGCTTTCCGGCTCGGGAAAATCATCGCTGGCCATTGATACGCTCTATTCCGAAGGCCAGCGGCGCTACGTGGAATCGCTCTCCGCCTATGCCCGCCAGTTTCTGGGGCTTATGGAAAAGCCTGATGTCGATGCCATCGACGGCCTGTCGCCGGCCATATGTATCGAACAAAAAACAACCGGGCACAACCCGCGATCCACCGTGGGCACCATCACCGAGATCCATGATTATCTGCGCCTGCTGTTCGCGCGCATCGGCAAACCCGCCTGCTGGCAGTGCGGCCGGCCCATAACGCGGCAGACCGTCCAGGAGATCACCGACCAGGTCCTTTCGCTGCCCGATAAAACCAGGTTCCAGGTGCTCTCCCCCGTGGTGTCGGGCCGCAAGGGCGAATACCGGGAACTTTTTGACAAACTGCAGAAAGACGGATACATGCGCGTGCGCGTTGACGGCATGCTCTACGAACTCGAAGAAACCATCACCATCGATAAAAACAAAAAGCACACCATCGAGGTGGTGGTGGACCGTCTGGTTGCCGGACCGGGCATTAAAAGCCGGCTTACCGAATCGCTTGAAGCGGCGCTCAAACTATCCGCCAGCGGGACGGTGAAAATCGACCGGGGCGACGGGAACGAAATGATCTTTTCGGAACTGCTCACCTGCCCGCACTGCTCGTTGAGCCTGGATGAACTTTCGCCGCGCCTTTTTTCTTTCAATAATCCGTATGGCGCCTGCGAGGCCTGCAGCGGGCTGGGCTACCTTATGGAAATCGACCCCGATCTGGTCGTGCCCGATCCCACGCTCTCGCTTTCGGAGGGGGCCATTGAGCCGTGGAATGCAGCCACCACGCTGGGAAGCTGGAACCGCCAGATCATGATGTCGGTATGCCGGCATTTCGGGATATCAATTGACAAACAGTATGGATCCCTGACCGACGCCCAGAAAAAGATCCTGCTCTACGGCGCCGGCGACGAAAAGATCCTTATGAAATGGGAGGCCCGGTCGGGCGAAGGGTTCGGCCAGTTTAAAAAGCCTTTCGAAGGCGTGGTCCCGAGTCTTTTGCGCCGCTTTCGGGATTCAGCGTCCGAAGAGATCCGGCGATGGATCGAGGGCTACATGGCCCAGAAGCCCTGTCCGTCGTGCAAAGGCAAACGCCTGAAAAAGCAGAGCCTTGCGGTGACCATCAGCGGCCGGAACATCGCCGATATTTCCGAAATGTCCATTACACGGCTCAAGGAATTCTTCACCCATATCGAACTTTCTAAAAACGAGCAGCAGATCGCGCGGCAGGCGCTCAACGAAGTGAACCAGCGCATCGACTTTCTGGTCAATGTGGGGCTCTCCTACCTCTCTCTTTCGCGTACCTCCCAGACCCTTTCGGGCGGCGAAAGCCAGCGCATCCGGCTGGCAACCCAGATCGGCACCCGGCTTACCGGCGTCATTTACATCCTTGACGAACCGAGCATCGGCCTGCATCCGCGCGACAACGAAAAACTGCTGCGCACGCTTTTTTCGCTGCGCGATCTGGGGAACACCGTGGTGGTCATCGAACACGACAAGGAAACGATCCTGGCCGCCGACCATCTCATCGACATCGGTCCCGGCGCGGGCGTGCACGGCGGTCACCTGGTGGCCGCCGGCCCGCCCGCGGAAGTTGCGAAAAACCCGCGCTCATTGACCGGCGCCTATATCAGCGGCCGCAAAACCATCCCAATGCCCGCGCAGCGGCGTTTGGGCAACGGCCGGACGCTTGCCGTCTTTGGCGCCCGGGGCAACAACCTGAAAAACATCGACGTCGAATTCCCGCTTGGCAAGCTTCTCTGCGTCACGGGCGTTTCGGGCTCGGGAAAAAGCACGCTGGTCAACCAGACGCTCTATCCCGCGCTGTGCCGGGCGATCCACCAGTCGTCCCATACGCCGCTGGCGCACAAAAAAATCACGGGCATCCGGGAGATCGACAAGGTCATCGACATCGACCAGTCCCCCATCGGCCGCACGCCGCGCTCCAACCCGGTCACCTACACCAAAACCTTCGACTTCATCCGGTCGCTGTTCGCCGGTTTGCCGGAAAGCAAGATCCGCGGCTACGAGGCCGGCCGCTTTTCCTTTAATGTCAGGGGCGGCCGGTGCGAAGCGTGCGAAGGCGACGGGGTCATTAAAATCGAGATGCACTTTCTCCCCGATGTCTACATACAATGCGAAGCCTGCCGGGGGGCGCGCTACAACCGCGAAACGCTGGAGATCACCTTTAAAGGGAAAAATATTTCCGACGTGCTGAACATGACCGTCGACGAAGCCCTGTCCTTTTTTGATAAGATCCCGCACATTAAATCAAAGATGTCGGTCCTTTCGCAGGTAGGACTGGGCTATATCCACCTGGGACAGCAGGCAACCACGCTTTCGGGGGGCGAGGCGCAACGGATCAAACTGGCTGCCGAACTCTCCAAACGGCCAACGGGACAGACTCTCTATATCCTTGACGAGCCCACAACCGGCCTGCATTTTGAAGATATACTCATGTTGATGCGCGTTTTACAGGAACTGGTCGACCGGGGCAATACGGTGCTGATCATCGAGCATAATCTTGATGTTATCAAATGCGCCGACTGGATCGTCGATCTGGGGCCCGAAGGCGGAGACAACGGAGGCCGCATCATCGCCAAGGGAACGCCGGAAGAGCTGGCGAAAAACCCGGCTTCGGCAACGGGAAAATTCCTGAAAGCCTGCCTGCGTTGACTCCCGATTGGGATTTCGGATTGCTGATTTCTGATCTCTGCTGCTCTGTCCTCTGCCGCTCTGGCCCTCTGGGGCTCTGCAATTCCGGCATTAAAAATTCTGCCACTCGTCGTCTTTGACGCCCTGTTCGCGGAACAGCAGCAGCTTCTTTTTAATCGATTCTTTCAACTTATAGTTCGCATCAATCAGCAGGATCTTCTTGAACTCCTTGTAGGCCGCGTCCTTGTCGCCCAGGCTCTCATAAATTTTGCCGAGTTCCCAGTGCGCATCCAGGTTCTTTTCGTCGTATTTGAGCGCCTGGGTGAATTCCTGCATGGCCTGCTGCAGGCTGGCTTTCTTGACATACACCAACCCGAGACCGAAATACGCGCGCGTATCGTTTTTAACCAGCGACGCGAGCTCTCCGAATTCCCGGGCCGCCGCATCGAGATCGTTCTTCTGCAGGTCGATCATGCCCAGGTAATAATGCGCCTCGGCATCGGACGGGCTGATGGCCACCACGCCGCGCAGGTATTTTTCAGCCTGCGGGTATCTGCCTTGCCTAAAGTTAAGTATGCCCAGCTGCAGCCGCGCCTCGGTGTTTTCGGCGTCGAGCGCAAGTACCCGCTGGAAGCACTCCTGCGCCCCCTCCCATTTTTCCAATGCCGAATACGCCGCGCCCAGGCCGTTGAGATACAGCAGGCTTGTGCTGTCCATTTCGCCGGCCATCTGCAGCTCGCGGATGGCGTCATAGTACTGCTTGTTTTTAATAAGCGCCAATCCAAGTCCGCCGTGGGCGCGCGCCGAATTGGGATGACGCGCCACACACTGGCGATAATTAAGCAGCGCAAGGTTGACATCGCCCTTTTTCATATATGCCGCGCCAAGATTTTCCAGGTATTTATCTTCATTGGGATTGAGCTTGAGCGCAAGCCCGTACCGATAAATCGCCTGGTCGATTTTGCCCTGCATTTCATTTGCCAGGCCCAGATTGCCCTGCGCTTCCCACGAATCCGGATCATGCTTGATTGCCGATAAAAAGCATTCCTGCGCTTTATCATAATTTGCATTATTGAGATACGCGGTGCCCAGCGCCACATATCCCGCGCCGTAGTTCGGATCCACCTTGAGCGCCTGTTCGAACAGTTCGATGGCCATGTTGGGCCGGTTCGTCGAGAGATATACTTTTCCTTTGTTCATATAGTAGCTCGGGTCCGAGGCCTTGATCCCGATGGCGCGGTCGTAGGTCTTAAGGGCATTATCATACTCGCCGATCGACTGGTAAATGACCGCCAGGTTGTTGTACATCTCGGCGTTCGTCGGTTCCCGCTGCAGGATCGCTTTATACATCTCAATTGACTTCTGCGGTTTTCCGGCCAGGGAGTAGGCCGCGGCCAGATTGGACCCGGCGCCGGTATTGGCAGGATCAATTTCCCGGGCCTTTTCAAGCGCGGCAATGGCCTTATCATACTCACGCATCATCAGGTAGGCGTTGCCCAGACCCATCTGGGCTTTGAAGGACCGGGGATTTTCGCGCACCACGTCCTGTAAAAGCGTTGCGGCCTGGTTCAGATTCCCTGCTTTAAGCGCCGCGAGCCCGGCAGCCAGTTTGTCCTGCGCCGCATAAACGCACCAGGTCATCCCAAGCACGATCAGAAGCATATGCCATCGATGTGTTCGCATATTCAAAATCCGTTTCTATCGCCGCAATATAATCGGCTATCCGTAAGTATATAATGATTATTGCAGCAGTTCCGCAACATATTTCTTGTCAAGCCTGGCCAATCCGCCATAGCTGCCCACCCATACCTGCGCGCGGGTGTCGTACAACGAACGGACCTGGTCGGTCACCAGTCCGTCGCTAAATGTCAACCTGCGCCATGCAGCCGTGCGCGGATCATACACCAGGCATCCGTGATTGCGCGTGCCCAGCCAGATTCGGCCGTCTGTAACGCGCATGGCCATGATGTTGTTATCATAGGCATCCGCGCCGCCGATGTCCGGAAGGTTCCAGCGGACGTCGGCCCGTTTGCCTGCCACGAGATCATAGCTGAAGCACCCGTCATATTGTGAAGCGATAAACAGGCGCCTGCCGTAGTCCAGCCGGGCAAACCCCATGACGCGGCCGGGCAGGGCGCACACCATGGAACAGGCGCCGGTGCGCACATTGCATACGCCCACGCCCTGGGCCAGCGTGCCGAACCAGAGGGAGTCGCCCGTCTGCTCGATGCAGGTAATGCGATAGGTTTCCGTGGCCTTGACAAAGGAAAACGAATCCGCGTCCGGATGATAGACGACGATGCCGTATTGACTCGCCAGGAGCACCTGCGTGTCGCCGGGCACAATATATGCGATGTCGTCATGAGGCAAACCGCTGTCCGTGGAGAAATAGCGCGTGGCATTGCGCTCGATATCGAAAAAACCGAAACCTGTATACGTCCCAAAGTAAAGCCGCGTCCCCAAGGCGGCCAGCGCCTGGATGTTTTCGTCGCGCACCCATTCGTTGTATCCCCAGTTCCGGTCGTACTGCAGATCGGCGGCGGTAAAGCGGTCGGTCCATCCGCCCTGGTAGCCGTACGATGTCCAGACGAAGCTGTCCTGCACGGCGATGGCCGCGACATTCTGGCGCGAAAGGCCGGCGCGCAGGGGCAGCCACTGGATGTTCTTTTTCATAAGCAAACCAGGGCCCAGGTCCATGCTGCCGTACCACAGCTCATCACCCGCCGAAGCAAGCGCCATGACCTGGAAGTCGGTCGCCTTCCGTTCTTTGGGATGGACGAACTGGATCCAGACATCGCCGTCCTGATGGTAGCGCCAAAGACCGAACGGCGTGCCGCACCATACGCCGTCGGGTTCTTCGGCAAAAACATACGCGCCTTTTGCCGGAAACGACGCAAGCTCGCGCAGGGTATCGCCCGGCCGGTCCGCCGTCCAGACGCCGTTGTCCGACGTGGCGACCCAGATCTTCCCGGCTTTTTTCAGCACATCCCAGATAAGGGTCTTTGATGAATTCGGAACGGTAAACCGGACCGCGGCGAATTCTCGCCTGACCGGATCATACGTCGCTAGTTTCTGGCCTTCCGCGCCGATGTACAGCAGGCCGTCAACGGCCTTCAGACAGGTGATCCAATCGGTGATGTCGATGCCGGGGACCTCGTAATGCCGCGGCGCGGAATCGGCCGCCGCCATGAAAAACAGGCCCTCTTTGTCAACCGTGAAATAGACGCCCGACCCCGGAAGGTATTCTATGGCAAGGATGCGTTCGGTGACCGCGTTCGTGCGCCGGACGGGAACAAACGAGTCCGCGTCGGCGTCGAACCGCGCCACGCCGTTCCACGTGGCGACCCAGGGCGTTCCCCGGGCAAAGCAGATGTCCGACACGATTTCGGACGGCAGGCCGCGGTCGATGCCGTAGCGCCTCCAGGAATAGGTCGTGCGGTCGAGCGCCCGAACGCCGGCGTCGGTCGCGAACCAGAGGCTGTTGCTGTCGCGGTCGTTGATCTGTATTTTGTAAACACGAGTGACCGGAAGCAGCCGCACGCAGGCGTGCGCGTCGAATTCCCGCCCGTTCTGGGCGGCCGGCTGCCGATGCGCCCGCAACACGAAGACCACGGCCAGCACGCAGCAGATGATGAGCGTTCCCGTGGAGGCGGTGACGGCTATGCGCCGGAAGGTGCGCGTATTCTGGTTGACAACGGTTCGAAGAGGCTGGTGCATGGGGCTGTTGTTGGGCCGTCAAGCGGTCGGATGGGCGCGCAATTTGACAGGATGGCAATCAGTTGGTTGGCGGGACCAGGGAAAATCCGTCGATGTCCACGCCCTTGGCGACATCGATGACTTTCATGATTTTTCCGTGATAAGTCTTCATGTCCCCTTGGATTTTGACCATGTCGCTCTTATACCCCTGCTTTTTCAGGTCATACAGCATGTACTCGAGCCATTTATATGCCTCTTCCCGCTGCCTGGCCTGGGTGGCCGAATCCGCATTGGGCGCGCTGACATATCGCTCTTCCCCGTTGACCTTGATAAGGCCCTCGGCGATCAGGCGGTGGTCCTTTTCAATCCGGTCGGCCTGCACATACACCGTGATGTCTTTTTCCTGTTTATTGTCCTGGTTTGTCTTCTGGGTTGCGGCGCCGACAGAGGGGAATTTAATGGCCACGCCATAGACATATTGCGCCGACATGATCATCATGAAAAAGATGATGCACTGCATGAGGCAGTCGATGAGCGACGTGATGTTGCACTCCGCTTCCTGGGTCGTTTTCAGCTTCATCGGACCATCCTTGCGCGATTACTTTTGCGCCTGCTCCCGCTTTTTCTGGGCCAGCGCCGCGGCCTCGGACGAGGAAACGAACGCGAATTTCCTGATATTGCAGGAGGTATCCTTCACGGTATTGACAACCTGCAATATGCGGCCGTAAAAGGCCTTGTCGTCCGCCTTGATCATGAGCGGGATTTCTTCCTCGATCTTTTTGATTTCAGCCTCGTTCAGCGGCGGCTTCCCTTCCTGGGTCCGGGAAAAATTGGCCCCTTTGACCATGTCTTCGAGGATCTTCTTTTTCTTCTTTTTCAGTTCCACCGGAATTTCATCCAGCTTCAGATACGGGCTGATCTCCTTGCCGCACCGTGAACAATAATACGCCGGCGGCCGCTCGAGTTTGATCAGCTGCTCCAGCTTCTCCTGCTCTTCCTTGGATTTCGTCTCGATATCCGACTTCATGGACGCAAGCGGTTTGCGGCTGAAATCCAGAAGGGAATTCGGCATGTATATCTTGTTCGCGTCCCGAAAGGGAAGGCCGCAGCTGTCGCAGGAATCGGGAGCATTGCTCTTGTCGGTAAATGCCACAAGACCCGTGGAATCGGGATCGATCAGACCGCCGTCCAGTATCCGCGCCGGCAGCACGTAGATCTGCAGCTCGGTGGTGTCCTGCTTTTTGGCGTTATCAAGCCCCGGCAGCCTGATGATATTATCGAGCGACGCCTCTTTCTTCATGGACATTGAAAGGATGGCCAGCGCGAGTAGAATAAAGCTCGTGATATCGATCATCGAGGTCAGGTTGAGGTTCTGGTTTTCAGGGGCTTTTATCTTCTTGAACGCCATGCCGTGCTCCGGTTATTCCGCTAAAACGTCGATAACGCTGGTGACGGTCTCTTCGATCCGCACCACGAACCCTTCGATAATGCCCTTTATCCAGTTGTAAAGTATCAACGAAGGAATGGCCACGGTCAGCCCGCCCGCGGTGGCCACCAGCGCCACGGCGATACCCCCGGCCATCTGGTCGGCCTTGACGCCGCCGGCCGCCTGCGACATCGCATAAAATGATTCGATCATGCCCACGACCGTGCCGAACAATCCGACCAGCGTCGACACGTTGGAGATAACCGCCAGCGCGCTGAGGTGTTTTTCCAGGTTGACCAGTTCGGTGTTGGCTTTTGCTTCCGCGGCCCCGCGCATCCACTGTTTGATCTCCATGGGGTTCATGCGCTTGGCCATGCCGTCCTTGAATTTGAGCAGCGTATCGATCATGATCTCGGCGCCCACGCCGCTGCGCTTCTTGTCCTTGACATAGCTGAGCATCTCGTCGGCGGTCTGCATCTTGTCGAAGTTGTATTTCTTGAGCGTGGCGTCGAACAATTCGGCGAATTTTTCCGGGTTGAGCTTGCTGCTTTGAAGCCACACCACGAGGATCCGCTCGATGGTGATGGTAATGGCCACGATCGACAGCAGCACGATCGGATACATCACCCATCCGCCGTCGATAAAAAGCTGAAAGAGATTAAGGTGGGCACCTTTGGTCATAGATACTCCTTCCGGTAATGAATTTTCATTATATAACCAGTAAAATAAATATCCCCGAACTCAAGAGTTTCGGAGTTCAGAGGTTCAGGAGTTCGCCGGAACATGGAAGGCCGGGCCACGCGCGCCTTGCCGCAGCGCCTTCGCGAAGGCAGTTGACCCGGCCTTCCATGGCCTTTTTATCTTTTCGAACTCTTGAACTCCTGAACTTTCTGCAACCTTTTAGACCCTTTATCTGCAACCAATACGTTTTTGCGTATTTCTTTCTATGGGGGCGTTTGGTTCCGGCTGGCCTCTGGCTTCTGGCCTCTGGCCTTTTCGGCGAAGCCGGCTTAGTGTTCTGTCTTTATCTTTTCGCTTTCTTTATTTGCAAAATCATGCGTATTCGCCGGGCACGATGAATTTTTGAGTACCTGGGCGTAATACGAAAGCGCATCTTTCCATCTGCCGTTTTTATTCATCGAATAGGCCAGAAGATTTTTCGCATTGCAGATGTCCGGAAATTCCGGGAATTTTGCCACCACAATGCCGAAACGCTCCGCCGCGTTTTTAAAATCATCCAGATACCAGTAGCAATTGGCCTGCATGAAATAGGCATTGGCCGCATATTTTCCCTGTGGATATTTCTTGAGATACGCGTTGTATTCATTGATCGCCGTTTTATAGCTCTTTTCAAAGAAATAGCAGTCGCCCTGCTGATAAACCGCGATCTCCGTAAGCTGCTCCGATTTATTCGCTGCGATGATTTCCTGGAATTTCTTGCGCGCCCGCTCATAATTCTTCTTCTGCGACCAGGAGGCGGCCTCGAAATAAACCGTATTGATGGTATACTGGTTGGCGGGAAACCGGGTCTGCATGGTCTGCGCAGCTTTGATGGCTTCATCAAAATGCTTGGCATTGACCAGGGCATCGACCCAGTTCACTATCGCCCCGCATAACAGCGCCGTGTCTTTGCCGTTTGAATAGAACCCGTATACTTTTCCATACGTCTGGGCGGCCTGGTCCCATTTCTGCACCGACCGGTAAACATCACCGATGCCGATAATGGCCAGAGCGCTGTCTTCGGGCGCGGTGCTTTCGCTCACGATTTTCCAGTAATTTTCAATCGCCGCCTCGGGATTCGTCTTTGCCATGATTTTGCCGATTTCCGCCTGCGCGGCGCGATAGACCGACGCGTCCTCTTTTTTGACTTTATTGAGCGCCGCAATGGCGGCTTTGTCGTCGCCGTTGCTTTTTAATATCAGGCCAAGCTGATATGCGGCATAAGACGAATACATCGGTTCGTTGGGAAATTTATTCACGATGGTTTCGTAGGCCAGCCTGGCCTTTTCCTTATTGTTCAGCACCGTATTATAGGCTTCGCCGATTTTCATATAAAAGTTCGGCGCAATCGAAATAGCGGCGTCCTGATGGTCCTTCAGGAACTTTTCAAGGTATTTCACGCCCTCCTCGGCCTTGCCCAGGTTGATCGTCTGTTCGCCCACACCCAGCACCGCTTTTTCAAAGACGTCGGAATCCTTGTATTTTGATACGACGGTCTGCATCCGCTCCAGCGCTTTCTGAAAATCTTTCTGCTCCGAATAGATGCTTCCGGTGGAGTAGATGGCATAGGGCGTGAGGGTATGCTCCGGATGCTGGATCGCAAACTGCTCAAAACCGTCAAACGCCTTTTGATAATCCTTTGCCTTGAAATAGGCATCATAGAGCTGGATTTCAAGCTGCAGCCGCACTTCGATCTGAATCGCTTTTTCCGCGAGGATCTCATTCAACGTCGAAATCGTCATGTCGAATTTTTTCATGAACATATAGGTGCGCGCAACGCCGATTCTGGCATTCAATATCTTTTTTGCGTCCTTGGAAAACTTCGTGACCTCCTGGTACGCGGCCAGAGCCGAATCGTAATTCTTCGCTTTATCATTCGTCAAAAATATCGAGGCTTTCTGCAGCAGGATGGCGGCCCGTTCTTCATCTTCGGTCGCATCTTTGTATGATTGCTCCCAATAGGCAAGCTCATTGTCGGATTCAACGCCGATGATCTTGATCGCCGACACCACGATGTCCTTGCTGTCGATGTTTTTTACCGCGGCCTTGGCCGCGCTTTCGTTGCCCACGGCCATGTAGCACTGCGCCAATTGATAGCACGCGTCGTCCGAAATCTGGCTGTACGGGGTCCCCTTGAACTGCTCGACGACCTTGCTGAACTGCTTGATCGCCTCCTGGTACGTTTGCGCCTGCTCTTCGCCCTTCTGCTGCCGCGCCATCTCCATCCATACCTTGCCGATCTGCAGAAGCAGGTACGCCGCCCGGTTCCCGGCCGGGTCCTGCGCATAGCCCATCTTGTAATATTCATAGGCTTCTTTGTAATTCTTCTGGTCGAAATAATACTGGGCCACTTTTTCCGCCGCGCCGGTAAAGAACTCTTTGGCGTACTTGTAGATTTCCACGATCGTCTTATATGCCTTGATGGCATTGGCCGTATCGCCCGTCTGCTGGTAGCAGTCGCCTAAAAGCACCTGGGCGTTTGGCGCCACCTGCGTGCTGAGATAATTGGTCAGAATGACATTGAACGCCTTGATCGCTTCGGCGTATTGCTTGCGTTCGTAATAGTACTTGCCGATACGCAACTGGATCTGCGCCTTGGATTCCGTCTCCTTGGCGAGATTAAGGGCCGACGCAAAAGCGCGCTGGGCATCGGCCGGACGCTTCATTTTAAGGTAGACGTCGCCCATGGCGATATAGATATCGGGAACCAGGTCGCTCTGCGGATAAACATTGACGAACTTCTGGTACTCTTTGATTGCCTTTTCTAAAGAAACGTATGCCCGCCGCCGCGCATCGGCGTCGGCCGAATCGGCGCCGCCCAGGATGATATCGGCGTCTTTGACATACGAATCGGCAATGAGCTTTTGCGCGTCGTCGATGTTGTCGGATTCCGGGAAAAATTCGGGGATAAGACTGAACTGGCTGCGCGCCGAATCGGTCTGCCCCAGAAGCATGTAGCATTCGCCGATAATGCGGACCGCGTCCTCCAGTGTCGTGCCGCTTTTTTCCGCATTGGCCTGGCCGCTGAGTTCGGCCTTCTCTTCCGCCAGAGAGTAGACTTTGGCTTTTTCGCGGATATTGCGCTTGGCGCGCGAAATGACGTCGACGTTTTGAAACGTGTCCGGCGCCAGGTCGACCAGCTTGTATTTGGGAAAATCGCGCGCGATTTCGCGGTTCTTTTCCACTTTTTCAAGGTAGCGCACGGCTTCATGCAGGTCGGCATTCGCGGCATCGCGCTGATTATTGACCAGTTCGGTTTTGGCATCGGAGCACAGCATTTTTCCGATCTCCAAAAAGAGCGCCTCCGCGTAAATGCTCTTGGGATACAGCGTGATGATCGAATCGTATACCCGTATGGCTTCCTTGTTCTGGAACTGCACCTCGTAGGAATTGCCGATGTAAAACATGGCCGTTTGAGCGGCGTATTCGCTTGCCCAGTCGGTATTGCGTTTGAGGTCTTTATAAATAAACTGGGGATACAACACTTTTTCCAGAATCGTAAGATGGAACCTTTTGATCAGCCGCACCTCCTGCGGCGTCAGGTCGCTTTTCAGGGCCAGCTTGTCGCCGCGGTCGATAAAGACCCCTTTTGCCAGCAGGTCTTCCAGCCGCTTGCGGACCTTTGGTTGCTTTTCAAGCGAAAGATCGGCGCGATTATTGATGTAAAAGCCGAGATCATCCTTCATTTCATTCAGGGTGGCCACGACCTTCTGCTTTGCCTCCTGCGAGAGCTGGGCGCCTTTTTCCGCCTGGCGGACCGTATCGAGCAGCGCATCGGAAAAGCGCGACACCAGGAGGCTGGTGCGCAGGTCGTTTCTGTTTTCCTTGAAAAGAGCGAGCACCGAATCCCATTGGGAAACATCGGCGATGAAAATCGTCAGCGAATCGTTGCGCATCTGTTCGATGAGCGCCTGGGCGCTTACTCGCGCGGCCGGATAATTGCCGCGGTCCATGTTGTCCTTGATCGCGGCAAAACCGTCGCGCCCCTGCTGGATGATGGCGTCAATATTGACGGTGTGGAACACCTCTTTGTTCCAGATGGGAATGGACAGAAAAAGAGCGGCCAGTCCGCCGACGATGATGCTGATCACAGGAGCCATTACAGAATCACATTCCTCGATGCATGAGTGAAAAACCGGGTGTTGCCGCATACTTGCGGCAATGCCTGAATATCGGATCCATCCTGATTATTTGCCCGACAGGATCGTCACCTGCCAGGGGTTGGTATAGGGCCTGTCGGCTGAAATGTCGCCGACAGGCGCGAAACCTTCATTGCCATAGCGATCACGCGCTACAACGCCCATGATATAATTGTCACTCGGCCAATTGGAAATATCGATATTGTTCCATCGCACGTCCCAAATCGCCGAGGCCGTTATCGGGATTACAAAAGGTATTTCGATATGCCGGATGGATCTGAGGGCCTCAATCGAAATAGTATCCGCTGTCACGTTTCTCAGCTCCGGCTTGGAGTTGGGTGACACGGTCCATGGAATAATATTATTCTGATTGCGGGCGATGATCAGCCGAATATCGCTGACATACGCCCCGGCCTGATCGCTAATCGATGGCGATGGATTAAGTGCATAATTGAACGTTGAAGTGATCACCGAGCCGTTGGTATACCAATCAGCGGCTCCCACCCAGAACGTGGCTTTCGGTTGATAAAAGTCGAAATTGGCGCGATCGCCGCCTCGTTCATCCTTTCCCTGGCTCTTCATAAACACCTGACCGGCGGAGGTAATAACGCGAACATCATCAAAGTATTGTCCTTTAAACCGGGCAACAATCCAGAACTGCTTTGTACCGGACAGGGTCAAGGCAAATATCGTCATTTTTTTTATCTTATTAAAAGCCTTGAATGCCGAATCGACAGGTGTAGTGATGATATTCTGTCCTTTTAACAGCCAGCCAGCGGAGCTGTCGGTTGCCGGCGGCGGATTCGGCAGCTTATTCAATCCATCCCAGAAAACGACATTCTGGCCCCAGAATGAACCCGGAACGCAGGTTTCATTCATGAATTGCTCGCCTTTTATTCTGAACGCCAGGTCCGTATTTTCCTGCGGCTTGCCTTGCGGACTGCGAAATGTCTGCCGCAATACGCTTAGATTTTCCTTGCCCAGGGCGTCCGACGGATCGATAGAATACGTATAGACATAATCATCGTCATGCAGAGGACCGCGGCCCGTAAGCCTGGCATGACGCGGAGCGGTCTCAAGCCACGCAATGGTAGAGCCGGTGACGTTGTAGGTCATGATCGAATTGGAATCGGCCAGGCAGAGCCAGTAATCGAAATCTTCGAGGATTGTTGTATCGGCGAATATCGATATGCCGAACTGGACAAATGGCTTATAGAAGTGATATTCTGTTCCAAATGCAAGCGGGCTTTTGCTCATGGTTTGATCGCTCGATCCTGTTTTATTGCGAAAAGCAAGTTGGATACGATATGGTGTGATTTCGATATTGTTTACCAGCGTGTCCTTGCGTCCATCTTTAAACGTCAATTCGACATACACGCGTTTGCTGCCATTACCCTTTTTAAGCCACCAGCCGTACCGGTTCAGGCCGTTGACTATCGTACCCGCGCTTTTCGATTTTTCCCTGGCTGCCGCGTCGTTTCTGGTGTCAACAGAGTCAAAATACGGGTATACCTTTGATGTGCACGCCGCGCTTAATGCGGCCACCGATGTTATCCAGCCGTTTTTAAGCCAAGAGCGGGTCGAATCGCTCGAGGGAGGATTATAGGGATCATCAACATTGACCTTCCTCGTTTGTGTCCCTTTTGTCCAGTACTTTGCCGTCATCTGGGTAAACCGGATATTGGAAAGCGTGTCGCTGAAATCGCCAACGGCAAGAGTGCAATAATCACTCACGGTAAAGACCGCGCCGCTATTGATGCTGAAAGATACGCCGGTCTGCACCTGCGCCGTGTCCATACCGCTTTCATCGAGATAGCCTCGCAGGGTATCCATTGCCCCGGCAACTCCCGCGCTAACTTTAAAGGCGCGGATTTGATAGTAGTAAATTGTATTCTCTAGTCCCAGGACATCCCACCATGAAGTTTTAGAGCTCTCTATATTAAATTCTGTACTCGTAAGAGTGTCTTCATTAGAGGCTGAAGAAAGGGTAAAACGCTTGACATGATAAAAAGAGAACGCGTCAGTTATCGGCGTCCATTGCAGGAATATTTTATTCTGGGTTTTTACATAATCGGCGGTAAAACCGGTCACTCGCATTGATGGCACCGAAGGAAGTGGCGCCAGCGGCTCGACCGTGCACAGCAGGAATGCAGCCAATCCGCAGATGGCAGCCAACAAGCTCGATTTCTTGATCATACGTTCCATCCTTTGCTTGGTATCATTCGACCTTATGCTGATTTGTGTTCCCGTCCGTCGTAGACGGTCAATACAAATCCATCTTAGAAATCCGTAATGTATTTCAATGATAGCCGCTGGCAATCAATTGCCAGCAGCGTATGTTCCTGCATCTGCCTGAACAATGAGGATTGCTCATCGCTCGATTGCCGGGGTGGAAAGAGTATCGCATCAACAATATTCAATCCCCACCACGCGGCGGCTGCGCCGCCCCATATCAGTGCATTGTTCTTTGACGCGGCAGCACGATCGTAGGAATCCTGCCACGTTGAAAGCGTCGTCTGCAACTCCTGATAATCGTAGCTCATCTTATAATCCACATTCAGCCTTTTCGTGTCGAACGCAAACGAATACTGGTGCGACACTTCGGCAAACATAAGGCTGAGCAGGACCGCTTCGCCGCCCATGAACGCAAGCCCCTTGAGTACCTGGTCGTCTCCCAACTGGCCCATGCCCGGGAATGCCGAGGATTTTACAATCCTGCCGGCATCAAGAGCATGCACAGGCCGCAGCAGCGCCACAACGCAGCAGCACATCGCGGCCATTGTCTGAATACGGTAATTCTTCATATCGTGCTCCTCGTTTATTGTCCGGAATATAGTTGCGCGAAGAATTCCCACTTTTTCCTGTCGTAGCGGCTTCCGATGTCGAGTACGGGGTCGTAGGCGTTGACATCGTAATCATTGTTCTGCCACTTGGCGCCCAGAAAAAAGGTCACGTTATAGCCGCGGTAACTGGCTTTGGAAACGACCTGGGCCAGTGTGGTCAGATTGAATCCATTCTGTTCGGCTGAAATGAAATCGAGTTTTCGCAGCCCTTGAACGCCTAGTTGGAACTGGGTGTTTTCAGCGATTTTATAGTTGACACGCAGGATCGGGACATTGAGCAGCAGACTCTTATTATTATCGCGGTATTGTTTCTGGTCTATACGCGCCTGGGTGTACCGCTCCAGATTATCGCCTACATTATCAAACGTACTGTCGATCTTTCCGTCGTGGTTGATGTCCATGCGATAATTCTCTTCGAGCTTTTCGATGGTGCGGGGGTCGCCGGTGCCGGGCCCTTGGATCTCCTGTGTCATGGAATAGCTGATCTTGTACTGCGGTATTATTTCCAGACGATTGAGAAAATTAAAATATCTGCGCCAGTCTTCGTACTCGTTTTTAAACCCGATTTTATAGCTTATCCTGTTGACAAGGTATGCTTCGCCGATGGTACGGTCGTCATACGGCTCCCAGCGTTCGACAAATATGGTCTTTTTGGCCACCGGGTCATCAAATGAATATTTTTTATAATAAAGTTGGTCCAGCAGCAAATGCTTCTGAGCCCCCAGCTTTGCGCGCACGGCATATTCAAAATTGCGGATGTTATTATAAATGAGATTGCCAATCAGGTTGTCTACTGCCGATCGCCGGAAATTAAGCGGGTCGATATAATAGCGGTACGAAACATTATACGCTCCATTGTTGTTAATACCCGTGGATTGTATGGCATCATTGGCAATGGCGTCGCGGATCACTCGAAGTTCATTGCCGATATCATATTGGATGCCCTGGCTTCGCTTGATGATCTCACGCTTGGTGGTCGCATACACCACGAATGATTTATCATCGTAAAACGCAGGCGTTAGAAATTCATCGCTGATAAGGCCGTCGGTAATGCCATCCATGTCATAATCGAGAATGCCCTCGGCCCTGCCGCCAAAGTCGCAGATCCAGTTCCGGGGCGTCCAGCGGAAATTCAGACCGATACCTTTGATACCAAGCGTCTTTATCCCATTCGATGTGACAAACGACCCAACCGAATGTCCGAAATCGGGAAGGATGTCGTCATCTTCATAATCCGGCAGGCCATTGTTGTTCAGGTCATTGCCCATTTCAAAAACCGGCGGATCGCTGGCAAAGAGAAGGAAATCTTCCTGATAATCAGGCACGCCGTTGCGGTTCCGGTCGTCTTTGGATGCAACCACCCCATCAGGATCATCATAGGCGATCCACATGTCGGATGGCAGGAGCACGGACTTGACATTAGGCCATTGCAGGGTTCCGTCCGCATAAAACTTCGCCTGGTCGTCATTGCTCAGATCCGAGGGATAATGCCGCCGGTCGCTTTCGACAAAGGCGTCGTTGTCGTCGTTATCGTCGACATTCTGCCATCCATTGCCGTGCGGATAGGGATAGGATAGATAATCCGCATACGCCCTTCCGCTGCGAATGCTTGTTTCTTTGAAATAGCGGCTGGCCTGAAGATTAACCATGTTGGTCTGCCAATCAGGCGAAATGTAATACACATCGGTGCTTACGCCCCATTGCCGGCCGATTTCCTTGTCGGCCTTGAGCGTGCCCACCCACCGGTTTTCCACATTGACGCTGTCGGATGCCGGGATCTGGTTCTCCCGCTGGTTTAAAGCCACCTCCCCGGCAAATTTTATGCCCGCCAATTCGCCGCTGAAATCCGCGCCATAGGTGATTGAAGAGGCGTTAACGCCGAAATTATATGTATAGGTCCTGAAATTATAATCCGATTCTCTGTTTGGATTGGCTATAAGCGAAGCGCTGCGATTGGCCTCGTTGCAGATCGACTCAAACGAGGTGCGCGTCGCACGCTCGGGAGTAATCAGATGCGGAGATTTTGCCACATATTCGCCGAAATAGGTCGTGGAGAAATTTTTATAATTGGCATAATCGGCATCCAGGTAGCTGGTGCCTACTTTTACGGGCTGGCCGGTTCCTTCAAAAAGGTCGCTTACCTGCTTTTCGACCGGAGAATATTTTACTAATTTAGTGTTCTGGTCTTGAATGCCGCTGATAGAGGGATATATCTGTTTGCTGGTTGAGACGAAAACCAGGTAATTGCCGGCAAGCGTGTATTCAAACCGTATTGATTTAATTCCGCTGAGAGCGCTTATGGTTCTGCCGCTCTGCGCAAAATACCAGTACTGCGGATCGGTCTTGAATGCAACAATAATCGGGAAACGGCCTGATTGGGGCTTTGCAATAGGCAGGTCGCGCGGCAGCAGGATCGAGTCGCGGAATGCTATATACACTTTGCGGAACGTTCCTCTGAATTGCGGCCGGGCGGCAACTTCCTGGTTGTTGACGAACATTTTAAAATCGTGCGCATAGGCGCCGGCGTCATCATCGTTATACGGCGTCAAGTCGTAAATCTCAAAATGGATCTCGCTGGGCATCCAGCCTAATGCCCCGCTCGGTAGATCGCCTTCGATCCATTTTTCCCCTTTTTTCACATTGGTAGAGTGATGATTGATATAGGTAAGTCCTACATCAACTTTATTGGCAATATTGTTCTGAGCATGCGCGGAAATAAGCCAGTCATAATCGCCGAACGGCGACTTGCTTGAATAATCCTGCGTTGAATAAAATCCTCCCACCCGGTTGGACACATTCCCATAATACTGGTCGTTGAATACCGATGCATCGAGTGGATATGCCACGGTCGCGTCTCCTGAAGTGCCTTTTTTGGAAAGGAAACCCGGGCGCGTGCGCGAAAGCAGTCCGGTTAATTGGAGCCCTGTTGACCATAGATCGAACCGGATGCCGCGATAATTGACCTTGTTAAAGGTAAGCGGCGTAAAACGCGTGGTGATCTGATCGCCGACCATAAACGCCGTTTTCGTGCCTCCTATGGCGTCCTGCGTTACGACCAGGTTTGAAAACTTTTCAAAAAGATCATTCTTCTGAAACTCTACGCTTTTGGAATAGAGTGTTGAATCTATGACGCCTTCGCGTTCGTTGGTAAGCGTGACGGATGAATCGTGCAGATCATACATGAACACGCCATCGGTTATATGCTCGCCGAACATATCGTACAACCCGATGACGTCCTGCTGGATAGTCATCTTGGAGTAGGTGTTGTTGCCGTAATTCTTGTAGAACGACTCCTTCTCCGACAGCTTATCGGTCAAGGACTGCGCAGAGCCGTTCAGGCAGAATAGCGATACGATCACCGCTCCCGCCGCACTCGCTTTACGGATGAATGGACCCATGAGAGAACTCCTTTATCGCTTTGATATCGAACGCGCTGCCCAGGTTCCCGGGCCGCCGGAACCGATTTTGGGACGTCCGGTTGCCCGTTAAGCAGTTATGAAATCTACAATTTGCATTTTATTCAGGCAATTAAAAATTATTCATCATTAAAATACACCTATTTTCCTTTTTCAGCACCTCGGGCGCCGTTCTTTTCGTATTCGGCCGTATTCTGCACGGTCCAGCCGGCCCTGATGCTGTCGGTTTCATTGACGATCGCCGCCTGGGAAAAGTGTTTTGCCTTGATAAAGCGCACGCGCACTGCGCCGGTCGGCGTTTCGGACCAGCCAAGCGTGTCCCCGGAATCTCCCAATAATGGATGATCAGGCTTTAAAACGGTGAGTTGCTCGCCCTGCAGGAGCTGGTCGCCGGAACCGAGATCGATATACACCTGATCGCCGCTGCGCTCCAGGATCTTCCCCTGCATGAATTCCCTGGATGATGCCGGCGCTTTTTCCGCTATGGCGGCCAACTCCTTGATCTTGTTGCGCAGCCGCAATGAAAATTGTTTCATCACCACGCCGGCCACGCTCCGCTGGAAATACTGAGAGCCGAAAGTCGTATCGCCCATTTTGGAAAAATCGGTTTCGGCGTTCCGGAATTGAAAATTAAACCAGCTGTTGAACCCCGCGTCTTTCTCTTTTGAATCAAGCGACATCTGGCCGAGAAGGGCGCCGGACCCGCCTTCGTACAGGCTCATGGATATCGCGATATCCGCCGTATATGACCCGAAACTGCCTATCACCGTCACGCCGCCCTGGCCGGTGGTTGTTTGTGTTATCTGCACGGATGCGTCGACAGGGACATTGCCGAATGCGCTGCGTTTCATCAGCTTGAACCGGGAGATGGTCCCGGAAACGATGATATCGGCGCCCGCGGACGACGCCAATCGGCCGAGTAGCGCCGGCGTGCCGCGATACTCGCCGGCCTTCCAGCCATTCCGCCTGATCATTGACATAATGGAATCGAAGGAAACGGAGCGGACCAGGGTATCATTCGCCGCTATCGTATCGATCGTTTTCGAAAACCAGCGCGGAACATCCGCGGACAGGTCCCAGGCCGTTCCCTTGAGCTGCGCCCTGGATTCAAACGGGACAAAAGCAACGCGCGTTGCCGAAGCAGCCGTCCCGGCTGAAATCAGCAAAACAAGAAATAGCGAAGTTCGTTGCATGATGGTTCCGCATAAAATAAAACGCGGTGATCCGCTGTCCGTCAAAATGCCGTATTCAATTCTGGCCGCTGCTTTTTCCCCGTTGCCGGCCAACCGGATAGTTGCATCCGGCAAGCAAAAAGTTCCCGCGAGATGCACCCCGCTATTTCGGCGGCATGACCGCCGGCTCCACCACGCCCCGTGCCAGACTGCCCTTATCGAGGGCCGTTACCACGATATTGGCCATCCAGCGCAGGATCGCATCATGGCGCAGGTCTTTGACCTGCTGATCGCGCAGGATCAATAATTCGCCATACCCTTCTGTATAGCAGATCGAAAGCCTGCCGTTGATGGACGCGCCGAAAACGCCGCGCTGCATATACGGCAGATCATCGGGCTGCGACTGATGCATGCTGGGAATATCCGAAAGCGGGAAGGCCGCTGAAAATATCGGGTGCCGGCCGGGCTTCAGGTACCTCAGCAGGCTGACCCGTATCGGCCAGGTGGTGCGGCAAAGGCCGGCCTCGGCCCGGTAAATATAATATCCACTCGGCACGTCATTATTGAAATTGTCAACGGCATTCCATCGGTAGCCGTTCCGGCGTTGCACGTAGGCGCCGTCCGGAAGATGCCGCAGCGTATCGGCAAAGACCACGGCGCCGCCGCGGTTGAGAATGGTGATCTCCACGTCCGCCGGCTGCGGCAGGACCATGGGGAAAAACGTCCAGGGATGGAATATCGTGGGCTGCGGCTTGTCAAAAACAAAGCCGCTCACGCGGCGGTCTTCGCGTGAAAGCCGGTTGTAAAGCCGTGTTCCCGCGGAATCATCAAGACGCTCCTGAATAATCGTGGCAATCACGTTGCGGACGCCCTGGCTTATGCCGTAATCGGCCGCATTGGCGAAGTAGATGAACCCGCCGTTGTTCACATAGGTCCGCAGCATGCGCATGTTATCGTCGCCGATTTCCAGCGGCAGCCCGCTTGCCTCGCACAACAGCAGGGGACGCTCCATGATCTGCATGCCGCGCAAACAGCGCCAGATGCCGCGGAGGTCTATTGCCGACGGTCTCGCTGCCCCGGCGGCAGTCTTAAAGGAGGATTCCGCGTCGTCCAGATACTGTTTTTCCCACAGAGGGGTTTCAAATCTCCGCGCGACGGCAAGGCTCCACGCGGTATCGCGGGGGATGGCAGGCACGCCGAACTTAAGGCGCAGATAGTCGGCGCAGATCTGCTTGACTCGCTCGAGATAATCGCCTTCTTTCTTATCGACAAGGCATGCCGCGGCATCGGCAAGAAGGTCCAGCGCATTGCATTCGAGTTCCGGCCCCGCAAGCGGCCGGGCCGGGGCATACCCGCGTTTGTTCGCCTGCCTTATCCATGTGTCAAAATCCCGGCATATTCCCGCGCAGGAGATGATCGGACGCTGGTGCGAAGCCTTGAGGTCCGTCGTTGCGCTGATGAATTCCTCGATTTTCCGCAACTCATCGCTGTGCCATGGATTGTCCTGCGGCTGGCACGGCAATTCGAGTACCGAAAGGTCCACCCGGCCTTTGGTCCTTCGGCCATTGCCGCAGACAAGCCAGGCGTCCCAACCCAGCGACCGGGCCGGAAGCCGGGTCCGGGCCGAATCCCGCATCGCTGAATCCGCATGCGCCGCGACCGGCGGGGATGCGGCCGCTGCGGAATCCCCTGCCGCTTTCACGACGGCGCCCGCGTTTTCACCATTGACGCGCACCCGCGCGCCGGGAGGCTCCGAAGTGATCGATATCAGGCCCGGAACATTTTCCGCCGCGCCAAGGCCCATGCCGCGCAGCGCAAGAGAATCGATTGACGTGTCGGCCGGCATCTCCCGGGGCTGGAACACCGGCTGGCCCAGACTGTCGCCGACCATGGCGATGGCCTGCCCGGCATTGACAACACGGTACGCCGGCGTCCGGTGGCGCCCCTGGATGCGCACCGCGCCGCGCATCACGAAAAGATCGGTGCGCGCGCCGCCGTTTTCCGCGACGCCGGCATGGACCTGAAAGACCGTTCCCAGCGCCGTGCAGACGGCGTTGGCGGTGACGACGGCGAATGAACGGTCCGCGACTTTGCGCAATTGCGCCGAAAACATGCCGCGGGACAGCGCCACTGCCTGGACACGACGGGAAAGCGCGGTTATTGTCATTTCGGAAGCCGGCGACAATGCGACATAGGAACCCGGACCAGTCTGCGCCACCAGCAGCGAACGCTCGCCCGTGGAAAACGTCATTCCCCGCTTGAGCGCAAGGCCCGGGGCGGCCGCAATCGCCTTTGGCATACGGCATTGTACATTGCCGGTGATGCGGAGCAAGCGAGCGCCGCCTGATCGCTGCAATGAAAACCAGGTCCCGGCCAGCGCGCACACAACGAGCGCGGCAAAACCCCAGGCGATCGCCGGCGTTGGGCGCCAATCGACTATCGCCTGAATCACCGACCCGGGAAACGATGCTTGCCACGAGCGCGCGGAAGACCGGTCGAGCGCCGCGAATACGCCGTGCTCTATGCGGCCCCAGTCAACGTCGTCATCCGCGGGGCCGGGCAGGTTCCGCGCTCGCTCCTGCATTCGCTTCAACGTTGGGCCATCATCCTTGCATGCCGGGGCCATTCTCATAGGTTTGTCCTCATTCACGAATATACCGCTCAAGCCTTTTCATCAAATCGCGGCGGGCGCGGAACAACCGCGATTTGACCGTGCCGATCGATGAGCCGGTGATGATGCCGACTTCATCAAGCGGCCGTTCTTCCATATCCGCCAGAATAAAGACCATGCGGCGTTCTGGGCGGATTGCATCAAGCGCCGCATAGAAATGTCTGCCGAATTCCCTTCGTTCACTCATGATGTCCGGCCGGCTGTCCGGCAACGCAGCCGCATCCGCCGGTATTTCAGCAATTTCGCTTCGCCTGAAAACGCGGCGGCGATATTTCTTTCGCAAATACTGCATACAGACGGAACTGCTGATCCGATAAACCCACGTTTCGAATGATGCGCGGCCTTCGTACAGCGGAAGACTCCCGAACAATTCGATATAGGTTTGCTGAATCACATCCTCCACATCGATCTTCGTGCGCGGGCCAAGGTAACGGGTAACGCAGCGCAGGACCAACTGCTTATACGTATTAAAAAGCAGGCGCTGTGCATTCCGGTCGTGATGAATGCACCCTTCGATGAGCATGGCAAGCGGTGTCTGCTGTTCTGCCGGCATCAGCATAGGGTCCCTGCGGTATTAGTTGCAGAAGTGCCGTTCAAGGTTTCCGAAAAATGCAGCCGGTTTCCGGCTGCATCCTTTTATATGTCCATTCCCGCTTAACGCCGGCACATTTCAATTCGCGTTTTTTAATCAAGATCCAGGCGCCGGTATTGAAAAAGATATTGACTCCCGCTTGCAAATTGCAGTAAATTGTAGTATACTATAAAATGTGTATGCCCATTGCGTGCGGATCCGCGCGACGGGCGGCCGGCTGCGGTCCGGCCCTTCACAAACGCAGACACACGGCCGTGGCGGCCGGCTTTCCGGAGCATCTGCATGAACGACCCTTCCTGCGCGTGTAGTTCTTCGGTCACCGATCAGGAGATGCGGGCCTGTATTGCCGCGGAGATCGATGAAATCCAGAGATATAAATGGTATCTGGGCGAACGGCTCAGACACGATCCTCTTTTAGACCGGTCCATGGACGACATCTGCAAAGAATGGATCGACAAGTACGCCGCGGAATTCCGCAAAACCTGGGAAAGCCGCAAAAGCGGCGCCGCATCGAACCCATCGTAACCGATCATCCCTTCGCGCACCCCCGCGGCCCGTTATACAAACCATTCATCCTGCGCGCTGCGCGGGCGCCTTCTTTTTAAAAAACGTGCTTTTAATCCAGGTCCAGTTGAGAATGATATGCAGGACCGCAAGGGCGATGAAAAGATAGCCCGCTTTCACGTGGACCAGGCCGACCAGATCGCCGATGGCGCCGGAAAAAACGCCGGTGACCGCCATATTGACAAATAATAGCGCCATCAGTACGTTGACGATTTTCAGGAGCGTCGTCTTCTTCATGAGGGCCTTCCTATGCCGGCTGGTGGATCCATGTCCGGCGCGCCGCCAAGCCATCTGAAAATACAGCGGCGCCATGCGGCCGGGAAACATTCGATCGTATTTTTTTATTGCGCCGGGATCACGCCCCTGCTATTTTCTTGCCTGCCGCAAGCAAACCCGGGAGCACAGGAATGAACAAAGCCGATCTCTCCGCGCAGGTCAGCCGCGACCTGAACATCAGCAAGGCGCTGGCCGAAAAAGCGGTGCAATCCATGGTTGATGCGCTGGCGAAAAGCATGAGCAAAGGCGTGGTGATCGCGGGGTTCGGCAGCTTTGCCGTTGTCAACCGCAAGGCGCGCGTGGGCCGCAATCCGCGCACCGGCCGGTCCATGAGGATCCCGGCGACGAAAACGGTGAAATTCCGGCCCGCCCCGGGGCTTAAGGGCGGGATCTAAGGCTTTCGCATATCCGCAATCGCCGGCCGGACCGTACCGTCCGGCCGCTTCAGCACGACCATCACCATTGACTTCCAGGAATACGGCCTTCCCGGCGCCGGACCCAGCGCCCGGCCCGTAATGGTCCACGCCATCGCCCCATGATCCCGGGAACTCATGCGCGCCGGCGCGCGCGCCGCCCCTTGCCGCACGCCCGCCGACGCCGCGGAAAAGACGGAATCGAAGAAATCCGCCATATGGCGCATCTCCCGCGGCGAAACGCTCGTATGGCCTTCCAGCGAATCGATATCGATATTGTACCGGTGCATGATACCGCATGAGTCAAGGACCTGGTGCAGCCGCAGGTTTCCCGCATAAAACCAGTCCTGCGGCCCGCTGTACGTCCGGAGCGCAGCGGCATGGCCGGCAAGCTCGCAGGCGTGCTCGACCGGATTGACAGCATGCCAATTGGCGGCGCCGGTCGCCTGATTGCCCAGCACGGCGGGCAACCCCCAGCTGCCGGAATAGGGCATGATGTCGGCCGCGCCCTTCATGCTGAAGGCCGCGCCGAAGATATCGGGGTGCCGGATGAGATTATGCAGCGCGCCGAACCCGCCCATGCTGTGGCCGGCAAGACCGGTATGCGCGGCGTCGCGCTCCGTCGCGTACAGCGAATCGATGTGCGGCTTGAATTCGAACGCCAGAAACGACGAATACGCCGAATGATCGCGCACCGGGCTGTCGAGCCACCAGGAAAGGACCTGGCCGTCGTCCGGGCCCGCGAAGATGACGCCCGCGCTGTCAACCAGCTCCTGCACCGGCGTGCAATACCCGGGATTGTTGTACCACATGGAGGTATCACAACCCGCACAGTGCAGCAGATAGACAACGGGGAACCTCTTTCCGGACGCGACGCGCTGCGCATAGGAATCCGGCAGTGCCGCGATATAGCCGATATCGCGGGCCAGAAGCGCGCTGTGATACGTGCCTCTTTCGATGCGGCCGGCGCCTGCCGTGATTGCGACAGCTGCAACGCAGACGGCTGCGCGAATACGATCGTTCATGAGATTTCCTCCCGGGTGCAGGATACTAATAATATATTCGCCGGACGGCCGGAATGCCAATGCCCATGATTCGAGTTGACAAACGGTCGATTCCTGATCCTTCGCACAACCCGCGGTGGTTTTGATCGGGTTCCATACATTATATTGTATTCAAATAGTGCATGGCGTATCCGGCAGATACCTTCTCAATGAA
>Ga0315289_10000839_pt1 | contig 47549 bp, 41 predicted proteins | sample YL17G11_40_MG_FD_203452 | JGI IMG/M metagenome (GOLD analysis project Ga0315289, IMG submission 203452) | Sediment microbial communities from Yellowstone Lake, YNP, Wyoming, USA - YL17G11_40 | ecosystem: Environmental > Aquatic > Freshwater > Lake > Sediment | place: USA: Wyoming | collected... | reverse complement strand
ACTTTTCGTGCAGGAGACTCCGGCGACCGCAATAAAGGAGGAAATCGTCTCCCGCCGCAAGTCTCAGAGGAAAAGCCGGCCGTGAGGATATTAATAATCGACGAGGAGTTTCCCTATCCGCTGAATACGGGGAAACGGATTCGCAGCTATCATCTGGCAATGAATCTGGCGCGCTGGCATGAGGTCTCGTATCTGGCCTTCGGAGCCGAGAGTTCTCCCGAATTCGAACAGATGAAAATAAGCAATTTTTCCCCCATTGCGGTGACGCCTCCAGACAGGGGGAAATCGGGCTTGAAATTCTACGTCAAACTGTTTCTGAGCATTTTCTCATCCCAGCCGTACATCGTCACCAGTCACTACGCGATGGGCTATCAAGCCCGGTTCGACGAACTCATTAGAACAGGCGGGTATGACTGCGTGCTCTGCGAATGGACGCCATATGCAATGTATATCAGAGGGACTGTCGGCCCCAGGAAAATAATCTCGGCGCATAACATTGAATCTTCTATCTGGCGGGGTTACAAAATCAATGAGCGCAATCCTTTCAAACGCCTGTACATTGCCAATCAGGCTGCCAAGGTGGAGCGGTTCGAACGCCGTTGCTTTAAGTGGGCCGATGGCGCCACGGCCGTGAGCGAGAGCGACGCGAGAAGATTGCGGGCGCTGGGCCTGGATTATCAAGTCGAAGTCGTCGAGAACGGAGTTGATCTCGACTATTTTCACCCGCAGCCAGCAAAGGTCGATGAGAACATGCTGGTCTTCACCGGCTCCATGGACTGGCGACCCAACCAGGATGCGGCCAGGTATTTCGTCAAGGATGTTTTGCCGATGATCAAGAAACATCGGAAAGGCATCGAAGTTGTATTCGTGGGGCGCAACCCGTCCTGCAGGACTTCGGCACTGGGCCGGCTTGAGGGAGTGACGATAACCGGCACCGTAGATGACGTCAGGCCGTTCATCGCCAGAGCGGCGGCGTACGTGGTGCCGCTTCGCATCGGGGGAGGCTCGCGACTCAAGATTCTCGAGGCCATGGCGATGGGCAAGCCGGTCATTTCGACACCGATTGGGGCCGAGGGGTTACGGGTAAAGGATCGCGAGAACATCGTCATAAGCGAAGATCCTCGCGATTTCGCGGAGCAAGTCTTGCGGGTGCTTGACGACAGGAGCTTTCGCGACCGGCTGGCGGAAAACGGCAGGCGAACCGTAGAAAAATACTATCGATGGGAAGAGTTGGGCAGGAAGCTAAGCGATTACATATGCTCGGTGGCACACAAAGACTGAACATCCTGCATTTGAGGGCATCCAATTTTTACGGAGGGCCCGAGAGGCAATTGCACTTGCACGCGCTGCACGCCCGCGATTGCCCCTATAATATCACGATCGGGTCGTTCACGGAAGGCGGACAGTGGCCGGAGCTACTGCAGGCCGCGTCCCGTGATGGCATAAATACGAACTGCTTCGGAGTTAAAGGCGCATACGATCTTCGCGCCGTGGGCTATCTCAAGGATTTTCTCCTGTCGAAACGAATAGATATAGTCTGTACGCACGATTACCGTTCCCAGGCGCTCGGCTTCCTGGCCAGAATGAGAACAGGGGTGAAATGGATATCCTTTTCGAGGGGATTCACATCCGAGAACCTCAAGGTTCGCCTTTACCAGGAGCTCGAGAGGTTCTTGGTCAGGTTCTCGGATCATATCGTGGCCGTTTCTGAATCGCAGAAGCAAAAGCTGGTGAAGGGGAAAGTTAGCGCCGGTAAGATATCGGTGGTGCATAATGCCATAGATTCCGGTATCTTCGACGAGGTTAGGGCCATAGACTTGAGGCAGAAGTATCGGTTAGCGCCAGACACTGTCGTATGCGTGGCCGCGGGGCGCTTCAGCCCGGAGAAAGGCCAGATGCATCTGCTAAGGGCGGCGGACGATGCAATACGCTTGAACTCCCAACTGAGGTTCCTGTTATATGGAGACGGCCCCGATCTCAAGAAAGTCCGCGCCGGAGTTAAGCGACTTGGATTGGAGGGTAGGATACTATGCCCGGGATTCGAGAAGGAGATGCTCGCTTGCATCAGGGGGGCCGATCTTTTCGTCAACCCCTCGCTCTCTGAAGGGCTTCCGAATGCTGTGCTGGAGGCCATGGCACTCAAAGTCCCCGTGGTCGCCACGGCGGTCGGTGGAGTGCCGGAAGTGATAACCTCTGGTAAGAACGGTGTCCTGGTGCCCGCAGATAGTCATCTTGCTCTCACTCAGGCCATAATTGACCTCGTCGAACATAGGCCGCTGATGGGGAAATTGGCGGAGGCCGCTCTTGAGACCGTGCGGGAACAGTTCTCGTTCGAGAGCCAAATGAGACGTCTCTCCGAGGTTTATGAAATGGTGGCCGGCAAAGGCAGGTCTTGAGGAGATGGTGGCCGGGTTAGTCAGGATATTCTTCCTGCGTCTGATTTACTTCTCCGGCATCTGGGCGCTGTTTCGGATCTTTAACAGGCGCAAAATCAGGATCGTCATGTACCATGGCGTTTGCGAACAGGATGAACTGATCTGGACGCAGGTTCCGCTGGAGAAGTTCAGAGAGCAGATCTCTTACTTTGCCAGGAGCCACAGAGTCATCGAGATGGAGGAGGCGGTGGCACGATTGAAAAATGGCAGCAGCTGTCCCGATTCTCCGCTGGTGATCACTTTCGACGACGGTTTCAAAAACAACAAGACTCTGGCATACTATCAACTCAAAGCGCACGGTTTGCCGGCGGCGATTTTCCTGACGACTTCGTTTATCGATAAATCTTCCAGATTCAGGGGGCTGATTCGGACCGATTATATTATCGGCCTGTTTCGAAATGCCGGGGTGGAACGGGTCGATCTCAGCGACCAGGGGCTCGGGGTATTGGAATTCAAAAGCCCGAAGGAGCGGGTCGATGCCGCCTACAAAGTCGGCAACGCCATAAAACGGATAAACCATCTGGACGAAAACCGGATAATCGATATACTGACAGAGCGGCTCGGCGGCGGCCTTTCAGAGCATGATATGTCTATTTTAACCGGGATGACCTGGGACGATGCCAGGGAACTACAGGAAGACGGGCTGGTGTCTTTCGGCGCCCATACAGTCAGCCATGAAATCCTCTCCATGCTTCCCTCCCGGGTCATGGTTTCCGAGGTCATCGATTCAAAAGCCGAGATCGAGCGCCGCCTGGGAGAAAAGGTAAGATTCTTTGCCTATCCCAACGGCACCATACTCGATTTCAACGAAGACGTCAAGAAAACAGTGGCAGGGCATTTCGATTGCGCATTGACGAGCATTCGGGGTCTTAACTCCGCCGGAGCGGATCTTTATACGCTTAGAAGGATCGGCATAGGGAATGATACGGAGTTATGGAGGCTTAAACTTGAGCTTTCGGGGATTATTGATTTCCTCTTGGATGCAAAATCAGTTATTTTCGGGTCCAAGGAGCAAGCGAGCGTTTATGACTCTTATTGAAAGCACTAAAGCAATATCAGGGGAAATGCTAACTGTTGAAAAGATCGATAGTCCCGAGGCGCTGAAGGCCATTAGCCGAAAATGGAAAGAGCTTCTGGACGGGAGTGAAACGGACGTCGTTTTCCTGTTGCCGGAGTGGCTATTGACCTGGTGGAAAATCTACGGCGCCGGCAAGGAGCTGTACGTATTGGTTGTCAGGGACGGCGAGACGATAATCGGCATTGCCCCCCTGATGAGGACGACGAGCAGCCGATTCGGCGTGACGGCCCGGACTATCCAGTTTCTGGGGACCCCCAACATCGACTATGTGGATATCATAGCTGTGGAGAAGCGGCAGGCTCTAAGCGCAATAATGAGATATTTCAAGAATCACAGGGACGAGTGGTCGAAGATAGAGCTGTCTCAAATCCCGGAAGCATCGTCTACGCTCAAAATTCTTCGCGAGTTGGCATCCGAGATGGGGGGGCGGCTCGATATCAAGGAGATTGAACCCTGCTCGGCCTATGTGTATGAAGGGCCTGAGGCGGAGCGGGCCGAGTTCAGCTTCAGGAAATCGCACTCTATCAGGACAGCCCTGAACGTCTTTCAGCGGAGCAACGGGTTCGTCCACGAGCGGTTGACGGATCAGGAGTTGCTTCAGCGATATCTGCTCTTGATGTTCCAGCTTCACATAAATCGCTGGATTTGGACGCCGACGCCGAGCAAGTTTCTCGATGACAGGCATAGGGCATTCTACACCGAACTTCTTGCCTCGATGCCCGATAATATCTCGTTCTATTGCGTCCGCCATGGAAGCAACCCAGTGGCATGCAGCTTTAATTTTCAGTACAAGAACCGGATCTACTTTTACACGCTTGCCATGAACCTGTTCTATAGAAAGCGCTCCCCGGGCCAGGTTCTCTTCGTGCTTCAAGGAGAGGACTATATCAGGCAGGGGTATGACCTCGATTATTCGCGCGGGGCTTTCGATTATAAGAATCTGTATGCCAATCGTAAGAGCGCCAATTACCAGGTGACGATTTTCTCGAGACCGACTGCGTACTGGAGGGTCAAAGCGATCAACAGGATCAAACGCCTGGCCCCGGTGGCAGGGATGCTCAGGAGCGAGACCCTTAGTACCATAAAAACCAAGTTGGCGCTCGAATTTCGGGAGAATGGAATCAAAGGGATATTGCGGCGCGCCTTCTCGAAGATGGTCGAGCTTTTCAGAAAGTTCGTTATTGATTACCGGGAGTTTTTCGTTTTCAGGTTTGAGGGGGTCCCGGACCTGAACATAAAGCCGAAAATACCGGTCCAGTTCAAGCGACTGACCGCAGAAGATACCGAGAGCATCGCCACGTTTTATGGAGTGGTGGAAGATTCCCCGAAACATAAGACTATTGTGGAGCGCTTTCAGAAGAACGCAGATTGCTTCGCGGCGCTTTACCGTGAAAACATCATTTCATTATATTGGGGCCTTTATTACACCGATTATCATGCCGAGCTCAATCTGTCGATCACTCCCGGGAGCGACGAGGTGGTGTTATGCGATGCCCTGACGTCGCCGATATATAGAGGGATGAAAGTTGTTCCCTATCTGCTGGCAATGCAGCTCGAAGAGTACCGAAAGAAGGGAATCAAGCCGGTGGTTGGAGTCGCCAGAGCCAATAAGTCGTCGCGGAAATCTCTGGGCAATTTCGACTTCAAACACATAAGAACATTGAGACACTTGAAGGTTCTTGGAATCAAGATTATTTGAGCGCATTCGGAATAGCCATTCCTGAAGCATTCACAGCCTTACAATCGAAAATGATACGTGTGGAGAAAATAGAGACTCTCGAGGACCTTTTGGGCTTAGGGCCAGCCTGGAACGATCTCGTCAATGTAGCGGGCTCCGACGCGATTTTTCTTTCGCATGAATGGATTACCATCTGGTGGAGGATTTTCGCCGGCTCCAAGAAACTCTTCGTTCTGGCGGCAAGATCCGAGGGGAAAACCATCGGGATCGCTCCCCTGATGCTCTCTGTACAGAGGCGGCTCTGGCGGACCGTAAAGACATTGGAGTTTATTGGCCGCCCAGATTCAAGCCACTACGATTTCATTTCGCTCGATGCCGAGGCGACGGCCGAGGCGATTGCCGGTTACCTTCACGATCATAAGGAGCTCTGGACGCGTTTGGAGTTCCCCAACATCGACGATAATTCCCGTTTCTTGAAGCCGTTTCGAGATTCGTTGATAAGGCGCGGCTACAAGCCTCTGATGAGAACGATCCGGATCGCGACACGCTCCAATCCACGCGAGACGGCAGGGCGCGAAACCATGGGTTCGGAAGCGTCCGATTCCAGCCTGGCCGCGATAAAGAAATGGGGAGAGCCGGAACTCGATGAAATATGCGAACTCAAAGGATTGAACAGCAACATGCCGGTCTTTTTCCAGGTTCACATCAACAGCAAAAGGATGGCGCCGTTCCCCAGCAAGTTCAATCACTCGCCCTGCAGGCGTTTTTATTATGATTTTGTGAAAGCGTTTGCCCCGCAAAATAAAGTTTTCATGGCGCGTTTGCGGGCTGGTGAAATTCTGGTATCGTACGGCTTGTGCTTTTTATCGGGTGGCGTTGTCAGGGTATACGACATAGCATCCAACCTGCTTTTCCACAACCATGAGCCTGACCGCGTATTTCTCCGGATGCTGGCCGACGGGTTCAAGCGACAGGGATATCAGCTGCAATGTCTCGACGTGCCCGATCTGGCCAGGAGGATGAACTTGACCCCATGCGATGTCGCTCATGACTTCAGCGTATGCTCAGGGCGATTGGCCTCCCTGGGTGCGCAATTCAAAAGACACATTGCCGATTGGGGGCCAGTCGCCGGCTTTTTGGGAGAGGATAGGGTCAAAGTCGCTAGGGGGAAAATGCAGGCCATATCGTATAAGAAGGGAAAGGGCAAACTGCTGACCGCGTTCGTTCAAAAAGCCCTGGAGGCTATCGGCCAGTTCGTTGTATTCTATCGAGAATACTACATATATCGCCACAGCGGGGGTCCCGAAAAAGCGATAAGAATCAAGGTTGACATCGAAATCAGGAAATTAGAAATAGCCGATATTGACCGCATTGCGTCTTTCTATGGCATTCAAGCCGAGCACCATAAATATGAGACTTTCAAGAAGCGATTCGAAAAAGGAGCCGACTGTTACGCAGCCCTTCATAACGGTTATCCCGTCTCGATGATCTGGGGCTTATATCATGAGGATTATCACCGCGAATTCAACATATCGCTTGAACCCGCAAAAGACGAGGTTGTTTTGAGCGATGCCCTGACGGCTCCGATTTACCGCAGCATGGGGACTGGCCACTATATATTGAGCGCCATGCTCAATGAGTATCATCGGACAGGATATAAGGCCATCGCCGGAGTCCTGAAAAGCAATACGCCGTCGCGCAAAGGGCTGGAAAGTTTCGATTTCAAGCATGTCAGGACAATGAGGATTCTAAAGATTTTCAAAATTAGAATCATATGATCAATATCCTCTATCTGATAGATCATATTTGGAATTGGAACGGCGGCACTGAAGGTCAGCTGTTGATGCTGATTCGGGGGCTGGACCCGGAAAAATACAGGACGCATCTTTTCTGCCTTAAAGAGACGCCCTGGTCAAAAACCGCCAGGGTCGATTTCCCGCTTAGGGTTCTGCATATTCACAAGCTCCTCGGCCCCGGCATCTTGCCGAAAATCGTGGCCTTCAGAGAGTACTGCCGCCGGAATAAAATCGATATCATCCAAACATATTTCAATGACGCCTTGATATTCGGTGTCCTGGCGGGCAGATTCGCCGGGGTCAAGAGAATCATAGCCAGCAGGCGCAATCTGGGGCCGGGATTCTGGAAGAAGCGGGGCCAGCTGTTTGCTTTCAGGGCACTCAAGGGGATGATCACCGGGTATATGGCAAACAGTCTGGCAACCAGGGAATCTGTCGCATACTACGAAGGAGTCGACCCGCAGAAGATAGAAATCATTTACAACGGGCTCGACCTCCGCCGGTTCGACGTCGTTGACGAAGCCGTGAGGCGGGAAACCCGCGACAAGCTGGGCTTGAGCGAATCCAATGTCTTGATAGGCATGGTGGCGCATCTGCGGCGAGAAAAGAACATCTCGCTTTTTCTCAAGGCGGCGCATATAATCAGCCGAGGATACCCTGAAGCCAGGTTCGTAATCCTTGGCGAGGGCGGCGAGCGCGCAAATTTGGAAGCGGAAATCATGAGTCTCGGAATTGAGAAAACCGTCACGCTCACCGGCTCGGTTATGGATGTGGTGCCATATCTGGCGGCCATGGATATCGCCTGCCTGACGTCAGACGGGGAGAGTTTCTCAAATTCGATCATCGAATACCAGGCAGCCGGCCTGCCGGTTGTCGCCACCAGTGTCGGCGGCAATTGCGAGGCTATACCTTCAAAGGACCTGCTTTTTGCGCCCAACGACCTGGATGGATTCGTGAAAATCCTTTCCAGGCTCGCATCCAGTGTTGAGATGAGGCGTAGGATTGGGCAAGAAAATAGGCAGCTGGCGTATCGAAGATACAGTGTCGCCACCATGATAAGCCAGCACGAGGAGATGTACCGAAAGTGCATGAGCGAATCATAATGAACGACTCCGAATTTCTCTCAAAATGGGCCTAAGGGTGGCATAATGGTTAAGCTGGTTTTCAAAAGGGTTTTCTTTGTCATCGGGATCATTCTGTCGCTCCCGTTCATAGCGGCGACAATCCTGGAATCTCTCCTGCTGGGCGAAAAAGGGGAAAAGGTCCTCTCCTGGTGCAAGGAGATTCTGTCCATAGTGCCGACGGTCATCGGCGAATATATGCGCCTGGGATATTATTGGGCGGTTTGCAAAAAAATATCGCCGGACGCGCTCTTCATGTTCGGCAGCATGGTGGCGCACCGACATACGACCATTGGAGCGGGCGCGGTCATCGGCGTATTTACGATTGTCGGATATGCGGATATCGGCGAAAACGTGCTCACGGGGGCGGGAGTCTCGCTGATTTCGGGCAAATACCAGCATGGAAAGCCGGAGGAGAGAGCAGGCGGCAAGGAAATAGGGGAGCGATACGATAGGATAAATGTCGGCAGGAATTCCTGGATCGGGCAGAACGCGATAATAATGGCAAACGTCGGAGAAAACTGCACCATCGCGGCCGGAAGCGTGGTATATAAGGACGTGCCCGCCAACGGCACTTACATGGGAAATCCTGCCAGGAAAGTGAATATCGAGTTAGGGCAAATAGCAAAGGAAAACTGACATGCAGAAAATCCTCATTATAGTTCTGATAGGTTCTTTGGTAGTCAATCTCGTTGCCATTTGGGGCCTTTTTCACTACATCAAGTACGGCGGCTCGCCGCTGGGAGAATTGAAGCGGCGCCTGACCGGCAGCACTCGGCAAAAGCCGCCGACTACGCCGTACGCCGAAGAAAACGCCAGGTTAATTTCCGAAAATGCCAGCGGTACCCGCGACCCGCTCAGGGTGGTTTTCTTCGGGGCATCTATAACCAGACGCTGGGACCTGGGGAGATATTTTCCGGAGATTCATACCGTCAACCGTGGCGTGGGAGGACAACTCCTGCCGGATATGCTGGTTCGCTTTAAGCGCGACGTTATAGACTTGAAGCCAAAGGCGGTGGTCATCAAGCTTTGCTCCACGAGCATCCGGCCCTGGATACCGGCGGCCAATCTCAAGGATGGGATGGCCATGATGGCCGAACTGGCCAAGGATAATGATATTATCCCCATTATAGCGACAGTCATACCTGCCGGGAAACCCGAGGCTCACATCGGCGATTTTTCAGTGGTTGATTCACTGGCGGCTTACAACGACTGGCTGCGTAAGTTCGCGTCTGAGGATTCATTGCCGCTTATTGATTTTGCGGCCGCGATCCAGGATGAGAATGGCTTTTTGCCGCGCGATTGCTCGGCCGACCCGGTTCATGTGAATGAAAAAGGATATGACATTCTCGCAGCGGCCGCCAAACCGGTCCTGGCGGATGTTGTGGTTTCAACGGCGGCTGAATCTCAGGTGAAACGGCCTTTGAAGGACTGAGAAATTTCGCAGGCCAATGGCGATTGCTTTGCCGTTGACAAAGGGGTTTTGGGAAGACTACTTTGATCACCGATATAACATCCTCGATTTGCTTTCGATCTGCTACGGGTCACTCCACGTTAGATCACTTTAGGGTTGACAAAGGGACCAAGCATTCATAAGTCTTATCGATGGTGACAACGGGCCGGTTGTCGATTGGAAGCGCTCTAATCGTCATGGAGAACAGGTAGTGCCTAACGGCCTTGCCCGCCAACAGGATCTGCGATTGCCCTTATTCCTGACAATCGTGGTCTATGCTCTGGCATATGGGTTTTCGACGACCTACGGCTACGATTCTATAACCAGATCGCTCATGGGGTGGACCTGGCTGCAGAATCCGTTTCATATCGTCGGACCCAACAATGTAACCTGGGTCTTCGGCCCCCTTCATTGTTACATCAACGCCCTGTCGATAGTCTTGTTCGGCGACCCCAACGTCGGGCCGAGGGTTTTTTCGACACTATTCGGGATTCTGACGGTGATTCCGTTTTTCCTGGTAGTCAAAGAGACTTTCGACGCCAGAGCGGCCTTTTATTCGTCTCTGGCGTTTCCGTTCTATTCGCTCTACGCTCATCTCTCGGTCTCGGCCAATAGCGAATCGTTGTCGACTTTTCTGCTTGTGTCGGCCGTCTACGCGCTCGTTAAGTTTGTCAAGAGTGGCGGCATAGGTTATGCGGTCGCCTCCGGCGTTTTTATGAGCTTGATGTCGGCCACGCGCTACGACCTCTGGCTCTTTATTCCGCTTGCCATGGGATACTTGATATTCAGGTCCTTCAAATCGAGAGATCGTCGGATGCTCGTCGGGCTTGGTTTGTTCTCGGTCATAGCCCTTAGCTTCCCGATTTTCTGGATGATCGGCAGTTATCGTCAGACCGGCGATCCTCTGTACTTCATAAACTTGGTCAGGGAATACGGCGCCGCCTCGCAAGCCGCGAGCGGATTCCACCTCAAGACGATCGCCTATTACCTGGTGTTCTTCCCGGGAGTGATTTTCTTGTCTCTAACACCGCTGGTGACATTGATTGCCGTCCTGGGGTTGTACAGTGAGCTGCGGCACAATCTCAGGGCTCACAGCTTTATCACCTGGTCGGTCATAGCGCTGGTACTATACTTCTTCTATGTTTTCGTCGTCAGCCGCCAGATCGAGCCTGTGTCCCGTTTCGTCGTCGTCCACGGCATTTTTCTTCTGTTCTACTTCGGATATGGCCTGCAGTACGCGACGAAAGTCATGTCCAGGATATCATTTCGGAGACTTCTCACCGCCACCATCGTCGTCATGGTGGCCTTCAACCTACTTCTGGCGTCCGCTTATAAGCTGGGGGGCCCCGTTGCCGAGCGGCTCATTCCCCTGGCGCCGATAGTGCGCCAGCCGGACTATGTCAGCAACACCATCGAGATTCTAAAGCAGAAAGCCGAGAGCGAATCGGTGATTTTGTTGGACGCTCAATATTATGAGCAGCGGGTTCTCTATTTGAAAACCTTTGGCCACTGGGACAGGATAAAGGGGTATGTCGGGTCGCCTCAGGGATTCCTGGATGAGGTCAAGAGCTTGAACCCGGACTATATCGTTATATCCCCGACTAATTATCGTCTAAAAAACGTTCTCGACCAGAATTCCGACACTATAATCATCCCGGGAACCAATATCTCGTATAAGAGAATTCTCAAAGAAGGCATATACGGACTTTACCAGAGGACGGCTTATGCGGCCCTCTGAAGGGACAGTGATCTTAATCAAGGAGGTAGCAAAGGCAGGGGGAACCAGACTCCTGTCGAGTATAAAGGAAAGAGAATTCCAAAAACAGGGAGTACGGATCACCGTAAAGATGTCTATTAGACATCGCAGGGGTTCGACAATCGGGGGCTGTTCGACTTTTGAGCAATGAACAGAATCTGGTAATGACGTTAAGATCATGACCGATAACAGGAAACGCGAAGCAGCAAGTTAATTTTGAACAGATTTAGAGCGCGTTTGGAGCGTGTCGAGTCAAGAGGCGGGAAACTTGATGAGAGACAATAGATTGCCAACCCGCAGATGGATGCGAATTGGGTATTTCTTTTGCATGTGAAATCAGCGACTGCGATTGGGCTTGACCTCTAAGATAGAATATGCACTATGGTCAAGGCTGTAAATCCCGTGGAAGTTATGATGCCAGGCTCAAGTCGAAATTCGGAGTCAAAAGGGTGTCTTGCCGGCAGGCTAGGGGCAAGGGGAGGCTGGAGTTCGCCGGCGATTTGTTATTCGTAACTTAGGAGGAAGAATGAGTATTAAGAGGATTTCAGCAGACGGTAGAGTCGCCGGGATGGGTGTGCTCCCGATCATGGCCGTTTGCATGCTGCTTGTTACCGCGCAGTCCCGGGCGACCACGACGACGATCTCGTCCTTGCCATATACGGCAAGCCAGGCGGGGACGAATTACAGTGAGACGCTGTTGGTGGCGGGCACGAATCTGGCTTCAACAACCAACGGCATTAATTTTACCGGTCACGACATAGTCCTGAACCTGGCGTCGGATACGATAACGTTCGGCACGGCCGGCGGGGATAATATGTACGGGATATGCTTCAGCGGCGTTAATCCGGCGTATAACATTAGAATCATCGGCGGCTGGCTGATTCATGGAATCACCAACGACACACTGACCAACGGGGTCGATTGCGTCCGTTTTGCCAGAGGGGCCCACGATGTGCTCATAAGGCGCACCAACATGAAGGTAAGCGGAGACAACGCGCACTGTATCGATCATGACCCCGACGGCAGGCTGGCGTACAACGTCGAAATCGACGGCGGGCAATATTGGAGCTACTGCCGCCGTTACTCGAGCCGCGAGTATTATGACGGCGCGGCGGTTCGCATCTGCTTCCGCTCTCCAAGTGGAAGCTATAATATAAAAATCCACGGTATTAGAGTCTGGACGGGACCTGGCCAGGGAATCGTGACGGTCGGCGGCTGGGGGTCCAATCCTCCCGACTGCAGGTCGCAGGTTTACTCCTGTACCGTGTCGGTCGACCATAGAAATGATTTCTATCTCTACAACCAAGGGCCGAATCACCCTGTTGGGGCGAGCTCGGAAAACGCTTACGGCATTTTCTTCTCTTTTTGCGGCATCGGCAGCACAATTCATGATAACGTGGTCAGAAGCGGCACGAGCTACGGCGGCTCCAGAGGAATCTTCATGGAAAGCTGCCAGGGGCTTTCGTCCAATTATATCACCGTCTACAATAACGATGTCGACATTCATGAGGGGCCGAATATCAGAGTCGGCGAAGGGTACGGGTCGTTCGCGTTCAGGATGAGGCCCATAGACGGCCAGTTGAGATATGTGAGGGTGTTCAACAATAGATTCATCGCGGCCGGCGATTCGGTGGCGAACACCCGCGCTTATGGCTATATTCCCATCGCCTTCCGCTACTCGAACGACATCGCCAGCAGCTTCATCGTCTTTGATAACAATTACTTCAAGGCGTACGCTATTACCCCGGGTCCCGTAGAGTCGGAGGGACTTTCGCTCGACGGCGTCTTCAACGCCGATACCACGCTTGTATTCAGGAATAACAGGTATGAAAGCGACCATACCGTCGTCAAGTTTGGGGACATGCAGGGGGGCGCGGCCAACCTGCGTTTCAGCGGCGATACCCTTCGGGGGCTCACCGCGCCTTACGATTTCTCCACCTACCAGGTCGGGCATCTCGGAAACCCCTGGGATTGCACGCACAATATGGCGACGGATATCGGCTATGAAGGCGGCGCCTCAGACACCAATATCGTCTTTTCGAACGGTGGAACTCTGGATCTGACTCTCAAGAGGGTTCTTATAGTGCAGGTGATTGGCAGGAACGGTTTGCCGGTGCGAAACGCCACTGTCACCGCCAACAATCATTACAACAGGCTTGTTCTGAGCGGCACCACGAATGATGGCGGAGTTATCAGGGGGCCGGTGAGCTACTGGTTCGAGAGCCGAACGCAGAATGATTCGACCGCATTCAACAATTTCACCATCAAGGCGCGGCTTCTGCAGGACAGCACTGTTATAAGCTTCACGGTCTCGAGTCTGTCGCCTCCGGCGACGGTGGTGCTTGCCAACACTGACGGTGAGCCGGGTGGCGAAGATCTGGTCCCGCCGGCGGCTATCCACGATCTCGGCGCCCTTCCGGGCGGTGGTCAAGGAAGGATTAATCTGACGTGGACAGCCACCGGAGATGACGACACCGTTGGCACAGCCGACCACTACGTCATCAAGTACTCCGACCAGCTGATAACAGAAGACAATTGGGCACAAGCAACCACGGTACCAGATCCCCCTCCTCCACTGGGAGGGGGACTGCCCCAGGAGTTTACGGTCATCAGCCTGCCTGAGGGACAGGTATTTTTCGTGGGAATCAAGACTTATGACGAGGCCGACAATGCATCCCCGATTTCGAACGTACCGATGTCATTTTCTTCAGGCATAGCCTCGCCGCTGCCGCTCTACACGCAGGTCAACGAGGAAGAGGGCTCAGCGACTCTCATCGCCGAGGCAGTAGAATCTTATTTGCCGCTTTATTATGAATTCGCACTTGACGAAGACGAGAATTTCGGGAGCCCCAGGATCGAGCCGGTCCTGACAGCCGATACTGTCGCTATGGTGACATTTGCAGGCCTCCTGCCAGACACCATCTATTATTGGCGGTGCCGCGCTATGGCCAATGGGCAGATTGACTCCAGCGCCTGGTCGTCGAGCGTAAGTTTCAATATCGTCACCGGGGTGGAGATGGATCTCTCGGCGGCCGACTGCATATTCCCATCGCAGGGAAGCGTGGTTCAATCCCGATATCCGACCTTCGTCATCAGCGGGAATGTGATGGTCCCGGAAGTCTACATCCAGGTGGCGGATAACGCCCTATTCGATTCGCCAATCCAATCAGGTGCCCTGCCCACTATCAACGGACAAAACACCGAGTGGCAAATAGACCGTCCTCTTGCCACAAGCGCCACATTTTACTGGAGGATAAGCTCAAATAATATTCTCTGGACTTCGCCGATCAATTTTGCGGCCGAAGTTGATATCCATCCGTATCCAAATCCCTTCAAGGAGTCACAGGGCCACAGCGCCATTACGTTCACGAATCTTCCCGGGGTCTGCAATATCGACATAGCCACGGTCAGCGGCGGCATAGTCAAGCGGGCCAAGGGTGTCGGCCCCAATGACTGGGTTTGGGATGTCAAGAACGACAGCGGCAACGACGTAACGTCGGGTGTCTACCTCTACACGGTGGATTTCCATAATGGATCGGCCAGCGGCAAGGTGATGATTATTCGCTGAAGCCGAAGATAATTTTGCCTGAAACGTGGGCAGCTGATTAAAAACCCTTTCGTAGTATCCAGTCAAAACTCCGTATAGCCGAATCCAATCGGGTCTTGCTACGCTCTGGCAGGCTTTGAATTCTAGGTCGATTGGCGATTCATCTGCCGCGGCTCAACATGCGGCGGAGCTTGACTATGCGCATCGCCAGAGAGGGGGGAAACGCCGCCATCAGCTTGTAGGCGAACGGCGCACCGTTTATCTTTTCAAGCTCGGCTCTCGCCTCACGCGTGGCTCCCTGCTTGAGGAACCCCCTGGTTTTCAGCAGACGTTGATGGGAGAGCGTTTGGTAATAAAGAGCCTCGTTTTCCTTCAAGAATTCCTCGTCCGAACCCCAAACGCGCTGCATCAATGTTATACGGGCGGTGGCCGTGTAGAGAATGTCAGCGCGGGTGAGCCTGTCACCGGGATGGGAGATCTGCCAGGCGGTTTCGCAGTCGAGGTAGGCTGCCGGTCCCTTGCGGGAGAGCCGGCCAAAGCACTCCCAATCCTCGTAAGTGGCAAGGCCCTCACCGAAATGCAGGGCATCTCCGGCTTCTTTTCGTCGCGCCATTAAAGTGCCCGTAAAAATATAGTTTGCCACGAGTTCGGATTTATAAAGGTCACCGACGTGAACCTTAAAATCGGCGCACCCTTGAGGGAGTTGTGCCACGGAGGAGTAAAGGATGCCGGGGCCCAAGACCTCATCCCAACTGCGGCTGTCATCATGCCATCTTTGGAGATAGCGATGCTCTTCGACGCCCTGGGAGTTCCTGACTGCAAAATTACTGAAGCTAAAAAGGACATCCGGCCTGTTCTGCATGAAACGTCTCTGCAACTCAAGTTTTCCGGGCATCCATTCGTCGTCGGAATCGAGGAAGGCCACAAGTTCGTTGCGGGCGCGCGTGACACCCTGATTGCGGGCGACTCCGGCTCCAGCGTGGGGCAGCCGGACATAAGTCACTTTGTCGCGAAAGGGGGACAAGACATCTTCGGTCCGATCTGTGGAACCGTCATCGACCACGATTATCTCGTCTCCTGGACGGCTTTCCTTCAAAGCGGACGCGATGGCACGCGGAATCAATTCCGCCCTATTGTAGGTAGGGATGATGGTGGAAACGAGAGGCTCAGTCATCGTTGTTTCCTTTCATCAGGCCTCGCAGACGCCGGAAAGCGGGAAAGACGCCTGGAAGCCGCCGGAGGCTCAATTTGGTGCGTCTCCCGAAAGCTCCGATCAAGATTGAAAGCGGCCGTTTCGGGTATATCCAGAGGTTATAGTGAGGCCTCTTGCTCATCTCCCAATTGTCGTGCCAGGCCATATCAGTGAGGCAATTAATCTCATCGATGTCGTTCAGCATGTAGGCGCGCTCGATAGTCCGCTCGAATAGCATGTTGCCGGGGGAGCAAGAAGCGAACTCTTCATCATATCCAATCTTGAGGATGACCAGCGTTCGCTTCATTCTGACGGCGAGCTGGGCGGCCATGACGCGGTCCTCAGTTTGCAAGAAATGCCATTCCAGCCATCCCAGCCGACTGAAGCGGCGTGCCAGAGCCGTGTAGAAAGAGACAAGGACAGGAGAGTTCAGGATGGCGGTGCCGGCGGCTGATTTCCAGCCTGATGCCTCCACCCTGGTGAAGAGCGCCAGTTCCTTGTCTGTTGCGTCGGCGCCGCCAAGGAAGACGGCTTTTACGGCGGGCAGCCGGGCGAGCTTATTCCTGGCTTTCGTAAGATTACGAATGAAATTATGGCCAAGACCACGGCGGTATTGGTCGAATGTACTTTCGATTTTCAGATATGACCCGTCACCGTCAAACTCCTTTATGGCCACGTAGTCTTTTGCTCTGGTGTTCAATACTGACAGGGTTGGGGATACGTCAGGCAGTCTGTAGAGCGAAAAATCGTAAGCGGCCGAGTGAATTCTTTTCAAAGCGTCCCAGAGAGAGGGTATAACATAGCTTTCGTAATTTTGGGCGGTCAAGAAATCGACGGAGAAGCTGTGCTTATTGTGAGGGGTCCTCAGCCTGGGGCGGCTGAGCCCGATCAAACGATGCGGAGTTACGACCACTGGCAGGAGTCCGACAAGCCGCTCGTCATCGAAGGCGAAAATGCAGTGCCATGTCTCTCCCGGAAGAAGAAGGTTTTCAATGTAGGAGGTCACCCAGGCGCATGAAAGCGTTGGCAGACGTTGGGGGGCTTCCAGGGCCAGCCTGTCCCAGTCGGAGGCGTGGCGATCAATCGCCGGCAACGTATTCGAAACCTCGACCCGCAGCTTCTTCTCTCGAGGGCCGGGATAGTAGAATACATTAGCGATTTCTTTATTATTTGCCTTGCTCATTGGAACGACCGATGGCAGACTACCTGACCCTTCATGAAAAAGTCGATGGCCGCTGCATGGATACGAAGTTTGACGGCCTGCTACCGGAGAACTCGGCTCCGGAATTTTCGAAATATGAACCCTTGGCCAGATGATTATCTGCGCTTCATGGTGTCTCTGTTCCGGTGATTTCCGTCGCGAAATGCCTGGTCGCCGGGATTCCCCTCCGTCCCGACTCAGCTGCCAGGCGCACGATTACATGTAGACCATCAAGCCGAAATCGCGCCACGACACGGCGGCGGCCCTACAACGGCCGCCGATTGGCCGTTAGAACTTGGACTAGACGGGGAAAGTTTCATTGTACGTCGGGCCGGAGACAGCTCAGCTGCCCTCCGGAAAAGCACCCTAAGGGAACGCCTCCTGGTTTTTTTCGACTTTGAATAACGCTTGTCAGACCCTTTCTCCCCGGAAATCTTCCCCGGAACGCCATCGGATGCGAGCGCAGTGATCTGAAATCCGAGTGAAAATTACTCGGTTTAGGCCGAAAGTCAAGGATAATTCCGGCGGTATTATGATGGTAGAAGCGGCAATCACCATAGCTTTACGTTTGGTCGATGCGCGAGTTTACAGGTTTGCAAAGTGAGAAATGTCATCACACGCTGACGTGGACGATATGGTCATTTGAATAATAATATCTTGCGAATAGCGTCGTTCGGTGTTTAATTAGCTGTTAATCGGAGGCGACCGGGGGACTTTCCGGCCCCTTGCCGCCGATACGTCCGGGGCCTTTTGCAAGGCTTATGCGCCCATAGCTCAACTGGATAGAGCGTCTGACTACGGATCAGAAGGTTGGGGGTTCAACTCCTCCTGGGCGTATTTCTTATTATCCTAACCTCACGCCCCACAACGACATAGACGGCACGAGACGGCGTCTTTTTGCGCGGGTTGCAACCTGGAAAAGAGCGTCTGACTTATGAAATGTCATTTTAAAGAATTGCTGTCGTCGGTCGATGATAAGAGCATGAAAGGGGCACTCAAGCTCTTCGAATTTCATATTCGAACCAAGAACCTCACGCCGAAAACCATTTCCGTCTACGGCGAACGGCTGGGATATTTTTGCCGCTACCTGCAGGAAAACAATATTCCCTTCGAGAAGGTCAACAAATATACCATTCAAGATTACATTCTGCTAATGCAAACAAAACGCCTGGCCGACATTTCCATCAATGGCCGGATAAAAATATTAAAGATATTCTACAAGTTTCTCAAAGCAGAAGGGCTCATCGACGAAGACCCGGCTGAAAAAACTCCGCTCATGAGAATGGAGAAACGATTCAAGCCGATACTCTCGGAGCAGAATATCGAGCAATTGCTGTCGGTGCCGATCAGAAAATATTTCACCGGCATGCGGAATTTCTGTATGATATTGGTATTCTATGACACGTTAATCCGATTAAGCGAGCTTATCAATATCCGGCTTAGGGATGTCGATCTTGACAACGGCACAATAAAGGTCTTTGGCAAAGGCCGCAAAGAGCGCATTGTCCCTATTGGCGCTAAGACCTGTAAATACCTGCATCGGTTTATTGTCTTTCACCGGAAGGACATCCAGAGCGAATATGTATTCTGCACCATGAGGGGCATGCCGCTTGACCAACGGAATATCTTGAGAATCTTAGAGCGGATTGGTGACCGGGTCGGCGTCCATGTCAGCCCACACTTGATCCGCCATAGCGCAGCCAGCCACCGGGCAATGGCCGGTATGCCGGCGTTTCTGCTGCAGAAGCTTCTTGGCCATACAACTATTCAAATGACCGAGAAATATGTACACTTGGTTGATAACGAAAAGCTGAAAGTGGCCTTTAGGCAATTCAGCCCGCTCGACATGATAAAAGTATAGCCTTCCGAATGATTTATCCCCGAGTCTTTTTGCCCCATGAGGAGAATAAAAGGGTTGTGTTGACGAAACGAGAGATAAATATAATTGCTTTTGGCAAAACAATTTCCCACTTTAGCCAAAGCGGGAAATACGGATTTAATTGAGACGGTTATTTTATCGCTTTATCCAATTTATGTAATCGAGGTAATGATTTGCTTTTTCTCTTTCCTTATCCTGATAACTAAGAGATGGGCAAGACCACCAACTAAAATCTATGTAAATACTTCTGTAAGCTGATTGCCCCACTGCTTTTTCGTAGTACGAATCTCCAACACGGATTTGGGTCTCGCTATCAAACCAGGTATAACAGATACGATCGTGGCCGATGTTCTCTTTAAGTCTATACTCCTCGTGGTTAATTTCAGCGGGCCTGTTTTCTTCAATAGGTTTGTTATCATATCCATCAAAACTAAAATCAAATCCATAAGCACTCCAGCAGCCGTAGCCCAAGTGATGAAACACCGCATCCAAAAAGCCGTTGAAATCCTTACCTGAATATTCAAGATTAATAAAAAATAATTTATTCCATATAAAGAAGAAATTTTGACTTCCACGACATTCAAGTCTTTGACCATTCCATTGCGTAACAAAATCGCACTTGTACTGAATTTCGCCTTCGTCATTGGATTGTGCTTTTCTCAGCTCTCTTCCCAATACTGACTCAACTTCCTCCTTAGACATACCCCATTTCAATCCTTCCAAGCCGCCAACTGCCCAGGAAAGTGTTGGTAGCTGATCCATTGACTTAATACTATCTTTGCCGGCTTCTTGAGCACATGTTATTGAATACGCAAGAAAGAGCAGGCCGAAACCCATAAATGACATCTTCATTGACTTCATACCATTCTCCTTTTTGGCAATTTGCATGTCTTATTAAATCGCCCGTTTATTACCGTATTCTCTTGATAAAGTTTCATTTCTTCCTAATACACCGCACTCTCATACCACCTTTATGCACGTCATAAGACGTGCCTTTAAATTCTGTATCTTGCTCGCCATCATCGAAACTTTGCGCCCAATATTCGCGAAGGGACGACGCGGTAGAACTCCAATACCAGCCATGCGCAAAGCCACCAATTTCGTCCTTATTCTCATAGAGAATATTTAATTCCTCTTTTGACGGCAAATACCAGTCATCGTGACCCAAGCGGTTAAGACAGTCGCATGCATTATTTGCTTCCACCCAATGATATGCTCCCATTGATAAATCATTCGGAAATACATAGATAATTTCACCGTCATACGTTACCGTAGGAATTTGAGAGTCCTCATTTGAAGTATCGTGGTTGTCCATCAGGTCATGTCCGTTATAATCACGATGGGGGTGCTCATCACCTATTCTCTCCAATTCTATCTTATATTCAAAGCACGCAGGCGCATAGTTTGGTAAGACGAAACCCATTCCAGAATCGATGCGTTTTACTCCGACTTCGTATCTTTTTGCAATTACTTTATCTATGAGCTCTTTTGTGCTTGGTATTTGATTCATATCCGTCCAATTATGGCGATGGCCTTCGAGAAATATCCTCTTATCATCTTCGTTTTCCTCAAAATAATCTCTATTGATTTGCTCGGAATGATATCTATAGTCCTCTGCAGTAATTTCAAGAGCACCTTGTGAAGGCAAACAGCTTTCAGTTGTAGCCACAAGCACGCCGATTCCGTCTCTATTGGTTTCCCAAGATATCGTCCCTTCGCCATCATCAACGGTCTTTATTGTCGCAAAGGGGATCGGTAAGTGAGTGTCGTAATCAATAATCTCGAATCTTAGTACCCAAACAGGTATTTGGTCTTCACTGCCACATAGCATTCCGCCATCATCTTGGCCAAAGGCCATTGATGCGTAGATTGTCGAAACACAGGCTGCAAGTAGAATACGACTTATGCTCACTGCCAAAGTCACTCCTTCGTCATTTTGTCGCCGGGACATTTCTGTCGCTGGTGAGGATGACGTCTTCACCAGTGATCGCACGATGTGTACCCTTATAGACAATTGTCCAGCCCTTGCCTTTTAATGAGATTCGCTCAAAATCACTTCCGTTTTTTACCCGAACTCCGGCATCCCACCGCCTCACAGCTTCGAGGGCATGCGCGTCATTGGGAAATCCCCGGTAATAGCCTAATGGCCCGCCGCAAGTAATGTCGGCCATGATGTAGCGGACCCGCGCCTCGTCAAATGCACCTTTTTCGCCATCTGTGGTTAGCCGGACATCCATACCGTCAATCTGTCGTTTCGTACCTCGATAAGTGATCGTCCACCCCTTTCCTCTGAGGTCAGTTCGCTCAAAGTCATCGCCATCGACTACTCGGACACCAGCATCCCATCGCTTGACAGCTTCGACGGCATGCGCGTCGTTCGGAAATCCCCGGTAATAACCTAATGGCCCGCCGCAAGTAATGTCGGCCATGATGTAGCGGACCCGCGCCTCGTCAAAACTGAAAGCGACGGACGAAGCGAGAACGGCAAATAAAGCAGCCAAAAATGCGGTTTTCATTGCGTCTTCTCCTTCCATAATCCAAATAATGAATCCCCCAATTTTGCCCATAATGCCCTACCTTCACGTGGCAAGACCATATCCAATAATTCCTTGATGGAGTACCCTGGAGGGCCTTATAACATCCTTTCTAAAATAATCCGATCTAAACCCCTTAATATCATAGTTGCAGAAGTAATGCCAACTCAGAATCTAATGCAGGGACGCCCATCGATATTTTCCCATTCACCGTTTTGCATACGGCTTCCGACTAATTTAACACATATTGTGGAACCTTCTCGAGGGTTTAACAAATCGAATTCGCGTTGCGAAGTCGGGATGACTTTCTCAATAAGCTCACCGTCGCTATCGAGGATATCCACCCTCAATATCAGGTCGCCAGATTGAATGCCTGCGCCATCCGCTTTAGAATCCCCAATTACTTCTACAACTCTAATGCAGTCATCGCCTTCATAATCACCCGGCGCGATCTCGATACCAAGGCGCTTGGAGAATGACACTTCAGGATTTTGTCTGTCTTCCCGACTTTCAGCTTCCCATTGTCCTCTGCGCAGCTCCTCGCGGTTGGCACCATCCTCGTTTAACGTCCACGTACCGCGACCGATATCCACACGATCTTCAAGATGATAGCCGTTTTCCCTACACCATTCACACGGGCCAGCATTTTCTCCGTTGACGCACTCCGCTCTGTCGACTTTCCACCGCCAAAGTGCCGCGGCATAGGGGACATGCGAGTAATCAGCTTCTCCGCGTGCGACTTCCTCACCGAATCTCCCGGGGTCTTGCAGGAGCCTCCGTAAGAAGCTGGGAATCTTGAACTTCTTCTGAAACTCCCCGCTACACCAAAACAGGCAGTTGTCCCTGCTTTCAACGGCCTCCAAGTCTTGTTCTTGATCTGTTCCAGGAAATAGAGTGCAGCCAAGCCAGAGCCGTCCATTTGCGGTTTTTCCTTCAACCATGATCTCTTGATCGCCATTTACCACGCGTTCGATAGTACCAGAGGCGTCAGCGTCACCTTGGCGACAGAGAGCACTTTCCCAGGTCAAAACAGAAAGTGTCATCAAGAGGGTGACCACTAGTAATACTCTTCTATTGCTCTTCATAATACTGCTCTCCTGTTTTGGTGGTCTTTTGAGGGATATAGAACCCATACCGGGTGTATTGACGGAGAAATCGATATTGGGCGTCAAGTCTTTTTTATTTGGGTTGTCAACCACGCCTTTTGCCTCGCGTATTCTGGATACACGCTTTTGAATGCTTTCATGCCGTTGATGTCAAACCCAACATGCGGAAGAAATATAGAAGGCAAGGCCGGTTTTTTGCAAGGGAATAATTGGGGGCGGGAATTTTTCAGCGACCACGAAAAGCGGAGGGCGTGTTAACCCTCCGCGGCCTTAGTCTTCGCCAGTTCGATGAAATTAAATGGTTTCCAATTTCACCAAATCTCCAGCATTCCTTTGCTTTTCCTCTGCAACAGCCTTGGGTCTTGGCCAAGTTTCGTCAGAAGCGAGTCCACAGCCTTCAGAACATTGTGGTGAACAACCGTAAGCCAAGCCCGAAGGTCTTGTTGAATAAGGATGTTGGCCGGCCCGGACAGGGTATCGGTGTCGCCCGTAATTTTCATCGAGGCCCATTTTTTCAAAAGCCCGGGTTCGATGGTCAGGAACCAACAGCAATCCAGATGTACGCCGTAGTCTCTGACACCGATGTACAAATGGTAGTCTTTGAATTCTTTCAGGTCGACGATCAAGAATTCCCTTCGCACGCGAGCAACCCAGGTTGAGCTTTTGACCTCTTCGACCGACCAGGTACATTCGCCCGGTATCTCCGATTCCCTCAAGTGCTCCTGGATTTCTGACAGCACCTCTTGAACATGCCCGGCACCATGATCGACAATGGTCGACCATTGCTCTCTGATTGCTTCTTCTTTCAGTGTGATTGCCATCGTGTGCTCCTTTCATGATAGGTTCTGTTCCTTAACCGATCCGGTGGCCACCGGTGTCTCGAATATCCATTGAATTCCAGATCGGCTCAAATAATGTGTCTTTGTTGACTTTATCGGTTGTCGTAATCCAGATGAATTTCCGGGATTTCTCCGGAACTTGAGGCTTGGCCGAGGCCTGTCTGATGTTCAGCATTCTTGCCTCGGAGGTCGTTACGAACAGCGTCCTAAAACCTTTGAATGACTCGACATTGAAATCCTTGGCGTACCGCTGGTATTTTCCTTCAAGAAGGTAATTTAGGTAGAACCTCACCGCTTTCAGAACGCCTTTATCCGAATCGGATACGGTCTCGGTACCCCTGTCAATTTCCAGAAAGAATAGGGCTGACTTTCCTTCTTTCTGCAGGGCGAAGACTCCGTCAGGTGTATGGGAAATTTCTTCCCGTTCGCTGGCAATGTCGCAGCTGACGTCGCGAATATATTTGGTGATGCCGCCCTTATCGGTCTTCTCACCGTAATAGTCGGGGATAAAGCCAAGCAGTTGAATGCTTGAATTATCACAGGCTTGTCTTAGCGCGATTCTGAAGTCATTGATGGCAATAAAATGCTGCATGAAATAATAGTCGTGCGGTCTGGTTCTGGTTTCGGTCCATTTCAATTCGTTCTTGTCGACTCCAAGAGACTCAGCTACTGCTTGAGTACCTTTGCCCGCCAGGGCGAATATCGATTCCTCAATATTAGGCACGGTAAACGGACTTACATAGTTTGCCTGTCTTAAAAGGCGCATACGGCGGTAGGCAGTTTGAAGCGATGGAAAATGCAGCCGGTGAATCTGCGATATTGTCAAGAATCGATGCTTATATAAATCAAGTAAAATGTCGCTATCACGCTGAACGTACTTGAATCTCGTTTCACTCATCAAAACACCTCATCAGGATCGAGATCAGCCAGAGGGTCCGGTGCTTTTTGGCCAGGATGAATGACAGGTTTATCAGTTCGTTTGAGTCTGGGGATCCCGTAAGTGGCGCGTGAATGCTGAATAACTGCGTGAACTCTCTCCCTGTCCGGGATATCGTCAAGGAGCGGGATGCACATCGGGAACGAATTCCTGGCGATCTTGCAATAGGCTTCGCCGACATTCAGGCGCAGGAGCTCCTCCGCCGGTATTGACTCGATGTTAAAATCATACTGGCTGATGAACTCCTTTGACAGCTTGGCGGCATCAGCTTGCGACACCTGAAAACTCACCATGGTTGAAACGTTGCCGAATATTTCCCGCATCAGTTCCAGGGGCAGCTGGCCGGTCTGCTGGTGGGCCAGTATCAGGCCAAGTCGATACTTCCTGGCCCTGGATAGGAGCTTCTCATAAGACTTCGAGGCTACCCCGCAAAAGTTTTGAAACTCGTCAAGATATAGGTAGAACGGTTTTCGCTCGGTTTTCGATTCGTCCGCCCGGCTCATGGTAGCGGTCTGAAACTTGGAAACGATGAACTGGCCGATGAGCTGACTGGCGGCCTCGCCTAAGAGGCCATCAGACAAGTTGAATAAAAGAACCTTGCCTTCATCCATGGCTTTCCTGAAGTTCAGAAGGCGTTTTGAAATCTGATCCGGCGAGAAAGTCGTATTGGTCGGTGGACACAGGCAGTTCCTGACGTATTTTGACCTGACGATCCGGCCAATTCTATTCAATATCGGCAAGTGGGCGTCTTTGGGCATCTGGGGATAGACCTGCTGAAAGAAGCGCCTGACCTGTTCATCTGCGGTTGTATGGATTATCTCTTTTCTGAAGGTATCGTCGTTCCTGTCCAGCAAGGGTTCGATGTCAAGAAGCGTTGAACCTGGGCGTTCCATGAGGGCATACAGGCCGTGCCTCAAGATCTGATCCATCCTGGGCCCGCCTTCCCCGACTACTCGCTGCAAAATCGTGAAGGCCTCGTCCACATGGAGGTCAATGTCATCATCGGGGTCGATATAAAGCGGGTTCAAGACCACCGGGCATTCGATATCAGCAGGGTTGAAATAGATCACGTCTCCGATGCGATGATCCGGAATGAACGGTAAGAGCTCGTCGTTCAGCATCTCGTGTTCCGGAGCCAGCACGCCGATGCCGTTGCCAAGCTCAAGGTCCTGGAAAATCTGGTATCTAAGGAAATTGGTCTTGCCGTAGCCTGACTTTCCGATGACGTAAATATGCTTGTCTCGGTATTCGTTTGGCAGAATAACCGGAAACCGCCCTCCGCCCGTCGCGTGGTAGCCTAATTGAAGCCCTTGAACCCGACCGACCCGCTCGGCTATTAAATCCCACAGCTGGGCGGGTGATGCTCCGCTTTCAATGGCCTGTTCAAGTTCCTCCCGGCTTATGACAGACCGGGCGATATAGCCGTGGTAGTTGGCAAAATACCGGATTACCTCTTGGCAATCCGCCACCCGCTGGCGCTCGGTTTCTTCCTTTTCACGAGCGGCCTTTCTGGCCAACTCCCCCTGCTTTTCCTGATAGCGGTAAATCAGCCAGATTACGGCGCCTGCCACCAACAGCCCAAGGATGACTTCCATTCATGGCTCCAGACCGTATAAAGCGCCCATACATTACCTGTATATCGGCTATATAATGGCATTCTATAGCGAGGCTGCTAAATCCTTATAAATTCCAACGATATAGGATTGAAGGTTCGCTCCAATTGAAACGTCCTTTCGGATGTTTCAGGCTCCCGCGCCCGGCAGATAAGGACATGCCTTATCCGCCTGGGCCAGGGCTTCCGTTAACCGGTATAGGATTCTGGACTGCGCAGTGGTGGTTTTCCGCGCGCTGTCGGGAGCTTTGAAGGGAGGTGATGGGCAATAAGCCGGTTTCCCGGATATTGCCCTCGGTATCAAGAATATTCCAGATAGGTCCAAATAACCTGCTCGGCTGGGCCAAGGAAAATCGGTCGGCGGCTGTCATCAGGATAAGGTCAAGCCGATGGTGGTGGGATTTAAGTTTTTGTAATTGTTCAAGCATATTCACCAGGCGTTTATCAGTTCCAGTGACGAATAGAAGCCGGAATGATCGTATTCCGAATTTGGCATGGGCAATTTTATCATTCCAAATATTCAGATAACCCCGGCATTTCAAGGCGATCCGTTTCAGGTCAGTTGTTCCACGATCCATTTCCAAAAAATAGTAAAATATTCGTCCGCCTTGTTTGAGCGCAAAATAGGCATCGGGAATGATAGGAATTTGCTCCATGATTCCTTTATCTTTTATACTTGCCTTCATCAGGAGATCCTTGCTCTGTTTCCACTCAATCAGTGATATGATATTAGAATTGCGAGCCGCCAATTCCAGGCAGATTCTAAAATTATTGATATCGAGCGTGTGTCTGGCAAAGAAGGCAGATGCACGATTATTCTTACCGGCTACTGCGGAATCGGAGGAAATTAGCCGCAATGCTCTTTTGGATGGCAAATAAAGATACATCGATGATCCTTCGCCTAATCTGATTGGCCTAATAATTTTTTTCAGGTAACCATGCTGCCAGAGTTGCAGGAGTCGCTTTCTCGCCCGATTCAAAGATGGAAAGCACAACCGATATATCTGCTCAGTAGTCAAAATCCGATAATCGGCGATCTTAGCCAGTACGACTTTATCCCGATCGGTTATCGCGATTGGTTTCGGGGCATTTGGTTTATTATTCTTTGTTTGGTTCTTTTCCATAAATTTTCAGATAGGTTAAGCCGCAGGCAACCGCGTCAAACATATTCTGATAATACCGCTCGCGCCATCTGCGGTTTGATTCCCGATAAGCAATTAATTCCGGAAATCGTGCACAAACGATCTTGGAAACCTCGCTCTTGGTGGCCCGCCCATCATTACAGATTTCCTTTCTAATTGTATTGGGAGCGAATTCATAAATCGGGATGTTGTTTCTCCTGGCCATTTCCTGGATGATCCTGATAACCCGCATGACCGGCAGATTTTGATTTATCTTGGAGAAGCTGTTTTTCTCAATGGCTATGACTGAGGGCGATTTCTCTTTCATGAACCGTTGTAATACGGACTTAAACACTTTGAATGGATTTATCTTCGGTTTTGATCTTCTTAAAGACTTTACCCCATAATCGACAAGTTCATTTCCGTCGAAGTGGGCATATCCTATTTCTCGGTGGCCCGGGTCAATGGTGATTAGGCTATGCATTAGGGTCATACTTTCGAAGTAAGTAAATTAGCAGCGCTCTTCGTGACTTCTTGATTTTGCTTAACGGCGTCCTCAGAGCCTCGCGAAAAGCCCTGAAAACGACAGTATGGTCGTGTGCCGAGCAGATTTGGCGATAGAGTGGCAATCTGACTTCATCGTTGAACGATCTGGCAATTTCGAGAGCCAGGGCATCAGCTGGCGTATTGGGGATAAAAGGTATGGGCCTGGGGTCGTTCATGGTAAGGGAGTTATTTGATTATTTTCATCAGTTGATGATTGTCTTTTGAGAAAAACATCATGCCTGATTTCGTTATAAAGCTCTAGGAATAGTATTTCTACGGTGCATCCGGTTATGGCTGCAAGCTTGAGCGCATTGGTCAGATTGGGCAGTTTCCGGCCCTTTTCCCAGTGAGAGACGTGGCTTGGAGAAGATAGCTCCATAAGCTTGGCCACGTCCTTGATTCTCAAGTTTTTCTTTTTACGGTAGCGCCGAATTTGATTCGGCGGTATGATAGAGCTTAAAATCTTCGGCATGATGATACCCTTCCGTCCATGCGTGATGCGATGGAGCTTAATAATCTGGATGCTTTCAGGATATAAGACTAACCGAAAATCAGGCAATTGCCGAAACCGGCAACTTGCTGTGGATATCAAATACAGGAAGATCGCGCCCTTGATGGCTTCTTCTAAACTGCCGGACTGAATCCGATTGGTCAAATGCGTTAATTCGCGGAATCGATACTATAAAAAGAGGGAGCTTTCTGGTAGCTCCCTCTTAAGGAATTCGGGTCTCCAATCGCCTAAAAATACTTCAACCGTTTTTTAATATCGTTTCTTTTCTTTGAGATCCCGCGCCTGCTTCTTGACCATGTCCATCTCTTGGGGATCGAGATACTTCCAGACCTGCTCCATGGTGGTCGCGTAGTAATCCTGCAATTGAACTGCCAGCAGGTTACCGAACTCGGTGTCGCTTACTTGGGGGCCGTTGATTGGTCCCTGATATTTCGGGGACTTATATGGGAAAGACCTGGCCGGCAGTTCCACGCTTTTCGTCCACATGCGTTCGTTAGTCAGGGTCTCGTTCAAGTTGATGGTGATCCTGCCGCCCAGGTTTACCTGTCCGCTCCACTTCCAGAAAGGCACATCAGTCAAGAATTCCTTGCCCTGTTCCACTCTGCCCGCGGGCGTGACGTCGATTTCGATCTTGGGCGTCAGGATAAGGTCCGCTTCCTTTTTGTCTGGGAACGTCATCTCGTCGTAGGTACGGAACGGGCCCCGCATCCGAAACCCTTTAGCGGAGATGATCTCCTCAAAATCGAGCGGCATATTCTTCACGAACTTGTCGTAGGGATAGTAGGCCAGGTAGTCCTTCCAGGCATCGGGATATGAGGGAGCCACCAAACAGAAAACCACGCTGGCGGTATCAGCCGGCAACTTGGATGGTGGCATGAAGTCAAATGTAGGAGTGATGGTCTTCTCTATTTTCTCCTGGCCGCTTGGTTTGGGCCCGCACCCGGCTGTCAGCAGCACGAAAGCGCCGAGGGCCGATATTGCCAAGACGCCAGCTACGCCAGCGCAGAATCTTTTCCATGGCCCGATAGCAATTATCATCATTCTTCCTCCAAATCTTGGTGTATGTTTCGTGAATTCGATGGCTTCTTACAATCGCATTTGAATGTTTTCCCCTGGCTACCCTCCTTTCCGGGTGATCCGTTGGTACTCACGCTGAACATCCTTAAGGCTCATGGTGCCGTACAGATCCCAGGTGGTTTTCACCGACTTGTGACCGAGAATTTTGGCTAAGGCTTCGATACTGCCGCCCCTGTCCTTCCACAGCCGGGCAAAGCTGTGCCGAAGCAGATGCGGCGTCACTTGGCTGTACCGTGGATTGGGGTTGCGTACGTTAGCTTTTCTGCCCGCAGCAGCCACGATGCGGTTGATTTGTCTTGGCGAAAGAGCCGGGCCCCTCGATGACGCAAAAAGGCAGCCTCCCTTGCGGTCGCCGACAACTCTGGACAGGTGAGCTTTTAGCTGCGGCGTCAACGGCACGAGCCTCATCTTGCCGCCCTTGCCGTTTTTGACGACTAGGAGGTTTTCCTTCCATCTGATGTCCTCAACCTGGAGGCTGGCAACCTCGGTGCGCCGGAGGCCGGTCTCGGCAAGCAATAAGAGAATGGCTTTATCTCGCGGTGATGATCCCGCCTCCGTGATTCTGGTCATCTCTCTGGCCGTGATGTGGTATTCAGCATTGGTCAGCTGTGATTTCGGTCTTTTGTTGATCGATTGAATCCTGCCGGATTTCAGAGGCTTTGCAAGGATGACAAAAAGGCGACGCAGCCAATCAACTGCCCCTTTTCCTTGTCCTGCTTTTGTATAAGTGTGACATGGGGAAGTCATGGACGTGGAAAGCAAATGATATGGATTGTTTGGCTAACCTCTGCCTTTTCAGCCAGTGCCCCTACGGGCATCGACAGAAAATCGGCATGGGGATTGCCTTAATATGGCTTGTGTGCTAATCTGGGATAGACGTTCGGAAAACCGCTAACCTGTTGATAAAGGAGGAGTTATTGACAGATAGGGATGTCTCACTAATACAAGAGTAGGACATCGAAGGTTGTGAGTCAAGGACAAAATAGCAGAATTCCGCTCATCGAAAATCTTTTCTTGAATGTTTGATGAATCTCAATCGTTTTTCAGAGCAAGATTTCCTCGGTGACAAGTTGAAGCCATTTCGGGTAGGCTTCAGGCTGTATGATTGTGCCTAAAGAAGCCATAACCGAACTACGACAGATTCACCGGCAGTTGACCGGGGAAATCCCGACCGAAAGCGAAGCCCAAGCCATGGGCGAGGAGCTATTCCGCCTGTTCCTGGCCGTCTATGAGCCAACTCCCAAAGCATGGCTTGATGAGTCTGGGGATTTAAAGCAGCTAATAAATGAGCAATAACTATATCATTATGACATCCTATGTCATCTATGTCCGCAAATCCACGGAGTCTGAAGACCGGCAGGTATTGTCCATTGAGGCTCAGATCAAGGAGCTTACCGACTACGCCGCAAAAAACAATCTCAATGTAGCTCAGACATACATCGAGGCCAAATCTGCTAAGAAGCCGGGCAGGCCTGTCTTCAATGCGATGGTTAAAGATTTGCGTCGGAAAAATGCAACCGGTATCCTCTGCTGGAAACTGGATCGGCTGACGCGCAACCTTCTCGATGCCGCCCTGATATCGGAGTTATTGGAATCAAGCGTCATAAACGAAATCCACACCCCGTCGCAAATCTACCGCAACAACTCCAACGACAAATTCATGACCGGTCTGGACTGGATCATGGCCAAAAAATACATCGATGATTTGTCGGAGAACGTCCGCCGGGGATTTCGGGCTAAAATCGCACAGGGCTGGTTTCCAAACCGGCCCCCTCTAGGATACCTCAATGATCCAACGGGCGTCAAGGGAGAAAAGGCCATCGTTAAGGACCCGGAACGGTTTGTTGTGGTCAGGAAGATGTGGGACATGATGCTTTCGGGGCAGCATTCGGTGGAGGAGATACTGAAAGCAGCCAACGAAAAATGGGGCTTAAGGACGAGAAAATGCCGTCGCTCAGGCGATAAGCCGCTCAGCCGGGCGGGACTTTACCGGATTTTCATCGATCCTTTCTACTGCGGCCAATTCGAATTCAAGGGAGAATTGTTTCGAGGTAAACATGAGCCGATGGTCACGCCCGAGGAATTCGATAGAGTGCAGGTGCTCCTGGGGCGCAAGGATCGCCCGCGCCGACAGATTCACAGTTTTGCATTTACCGGCATGATCCGCTGCGGCCAATGCGGAGCTATGATCACGGCCGAGGAGAAGTTTAAGCTCATCAAAAAAACCGGCCTCAAGAAGCGCTATGTCTATTATCACTGCACCCGCCGGAAGGATCGGTCATGCCGCCAGGGGTCAATTGAGGAGAAAGAATTGAAAAGTCAGGTTGATGGTTTTCTTCAAAAAATCACGCTTCCCGAAGAATACCTCAATTGGATTTTTAAGTACGTAGATCAAGTCAAGGAAACTGAAAATTCCAAAACCGAAGCGGCCACAAAATCGGCCAGCAAAGAAATTCAGCGGATCGATGTCCGACTCAAGAATCTGCTGACGTTGAGAATATCACCGGAGAACACCGCTGGCGGACTCCTTAGCGACGAGGAATTCCTGAAGGAGAAAAACCGTCTGGTCCAGGAAAAATCTCGGCTGGAATCGTCACTGAACGCCAAAGCTGACACAGCCCAGAATTTGTCTGAGCTCATCAGGTCAACCTTCCACTTCTCGGCATACGCCAGAATCTGGTTTGCCAAAGGCGATTCGGAGAGGCAGCGGGCCATATTGGCCGCCGTAGGTTCGAACCACACGATAATGGACGGAAAGCTGCTAATCCAAGCCAAAAGATATTTGCAGGTCATAGAAAAATATCATACGCCTCTTCAGCTCCAAATAGCCAGGTTCGAACCAAGGGAATTGAGCCAGCTAAAAGCAAAACCGGCCGCTTTAGGCGACCGTTCTTGCATACTTCGGGGAGTAGTAACTGATGTTAGAACCGAGATCCGCAAAATCCTTAGAAATTCGCTTACTCATCCCGATGAGGTAAGCTGTTTCGACTCCCTCAAACAACTACAGTGTAGCCGACCAACCCGGTAATTTCAAGGGGAGGAAAAGATGCCCAGAGAGGCAATTGATGTTGATAACGAAGCGATCGACATAATTCTGGAAAACGGGAATCAGCCGCCTCATTAATCTAAAAAACAATTTGATTAATACGTTGCTGACCAAAGCCGGTTGTAAATAGCAGTTCTTAATAGCCCGTTAGAGTTTCTGAATCATTTCATCGTCGTCTTAGGGTCAAAACCAATACTGAAGTCGATTTGACTCTATTTCGCGTCATACTTTAATGGCAGGCCTACGGCTATCAAAGACGGAGTTATTTAGATCTCTTCGTCTTAAGATATATAAAGACATCCCAACCCATCCAACATAGAATATACAGGAAAAAAAGGATAAAAAGGGTTGAGGATTCGGTGGTGAACGCACCATAGTAATACATGGTTATTCCCCAGAAGATATTCCAAAATAAGCTGGATACGATTAAAATCCCTAAAAACCTGGCGAAGGGCATTTGCGATTTCCCACATGCGGCTGAAGTAAGCGCTGCAAAATGTGGGTGCCAATATCCCAAAAATAACAGGCCTTTGCTAAGATTGGATCGCTTCTTTGCTTTAATCGTTTCGGACTTATTTCTGATAGGTAATTTTATGGCGATTTGCCTTCCAATACTATAATCGACAATTTGTGAAAATGTCGATGGGATTACGATCGCCAGCCAAGTCTGGATTGCCTTAGAGGGATTCCCGGCCGTAAGTGACATCGCTGTAAGTATGGTAATCGACCCAGGAAAATAGATATTGACACCAATAATATTCTCAATAAAGGACACTACAATGACTATCGGAATCCCATATTTGACGAAGTAACTTCTCAGGCTAACGGTTAATGATTCAGGGTCCATGATCAAGCCATAAGCCGAAAGAAGGAATAATATCAAGAGTGCTGCAAGAATAATTAACTGAAACCTAATAGTCTTCAGGATTGTCAATATTTCGGTCATTTAAATTTAAGTTGCAGTCGTAGCAATAGCTAAGGCTCCAAAAAACATCACACCTCGTGATAGCTTAATTGCGCAGTCTTGATGTTTTTGAGAAAAGAATGTACATATAATCAAAGCGGCGAGCGCCACAAGGCTAAGCAATTTGCCAGCAGGGGTTCGGGTAGTGAGAAATCCCGGCGAAATACTAAGCCACATTAATGACCAGCCAATAATATAACATCTTGTCTTTCCGCTGTAATAAATCAGGGTTCGCATTCCGAAAGCCAAATCTTTTTCAAAATCCTTGGCATCGAGAATTAATTCCCTTCCAATAATGAAGACAAATAAATGGGAGTACATTAAGAGCGAAATGCTCCTACCTGCTAAAACCGACCCATATAGAAGCGGTAAACAGCATAAAACCGCTGTATACGCTCCTTTTACCAAGGGGAAGCGATGAGCAAATGGAGTATAAAAAAGCAATAATAAAAATGTAATTATCACAATCTTAAGCCCCGGCAGAAAAAAATAATAGATTTCAAGGCCAAAAGCCACGATTAACAAGACTGAAGCATAGCATATTGCAAGTCTCCTGCTAATTAAATTGTAAGCGAGGGGTTTTTCCTCCGGTCCTCTGCCCCGATCGCGTTCTATATCAAATATGTCATTCAAGATGAATCCGATCATGGTTAAAAACAAAATAGGTAGTGACCTGAAAATGCATTCCGAAAGATGTCCCGATTTAGAAAAATATAAAACGAAGATCGTAAGAGATGAGGCGATAAGGGATGTTATGGGGCGAGACATCTTGACTAAATGTGGCAAACTCCTATAATTATCTATGGACGATACCGACTTCATCTTGTATCTTTACCTTCGCTACTTTGCGACGAGATCGCTTCTTGTTCAATATCCGATATATCAATCCTTAAGAACCTAGGCCATTTCTCTATTAATGCAAGGACAACTGCAGTAATAATATAAGACAAGAACAATAAATTTAATCTATAACCTAAATAGAAATCTTCAATATTGTATGAAGGAAAAAAGATGGGAGTGAGCAGGAATACTAGTATGGAAAGATCAAGCATCCCCAAACAAACTAATGCTGAAATTCTGATACAGAATGCCTTATCGTGGAAACCTCTCGCAAAAGGCTCTTTTATAAATAACCTTCTGCCCCTTTTCAGGACATCCGTACGAGAACCCTTTGGATCCCAGAAAATAAACACGATAACCCCTAGACTTGCAATCAGAAGTTGTACTGAATAATTTTGTGCAATATTCGCTATTCTTGGTATTACTGCGGAATACTCACTATCCGTACCGAAAATAACAAGTAAAGGAACCGCGAAACCAGAAAATAATCCAATCATCCCCCAAACCCAAGCCTGCTTGACCCGAAACCGATCATGGGTGGCATACCAAAAAAGCACCTGAGCTATAACTATCAAAAATGCGTAAGCATGGAATATCCAGTTTGTTCCCGGGTGGATTATTATAGTCGTGAGAAACAGGGGAGGAAAAATGCTCGTAGCTGCGTTCGTGCCTTTCACGTAGTCGCGGACGATCCCATTGGTGCACTTACTCAATTGCGGAGAATCCGCATCATACAATTTATACTTCTGCCACGTAATTCGCCACGATTCGAAGATTCCCATCTGTAGGGAAATTAGAGCTCCAAATGTGCACACTCTAAAATAATCAGCTATCGCAATGTCGCCAACTCGAATATTAGATGGAAATGCAAATGACAATATAGTAATTACTATGATAATAATTAATCCGATTATCCATAGCGTTCTTACCCAATGCATTGACTTGATAAATGACAATCCAAAATAAACGACAAAGATGAAGACTGCTATAACTAAACCCATTATTCCATTCCCGATCGACCAGCCAAAAATAAAAGAAATCGCACAGGTAGCCAATGCCGGGAAGAAACTTCTATAGGTAAAAAGGAAACACCGCGTCCCACCTTTAGTTGTCCAATTCAAAGTAGAAAATACCGCCAAAATCAAAAATGGTAGTAGACCAATAAAATATCTTAGGATATCTCTCAAGACGGTAGTGTCGTCAAAATGGGCAGTACGTATCAGATGATAAAATGAGACCGCGAATAAAACAATCAATAATGCGCTTGCGAGAAAAAGTAGCGGCAAATCGCTGGCTAATGGATGGAGCCATCCTTTAGCGAACTCATCGCAGTTTTCTTGAATAATCTGCCTATTCAGAAAAAAGGGGAAGGAAAGAATGGTAAAATAAATAGCCTCCAATACTTGGGAAGGTTCAGCAAGGATATTTCCATTGCGCATGCATATTCCAGCATATATGCAGCAAAAACCAACAAACGAATATCCGATTGCAGGAGTGAATATTTCCTGCGGAGGATTTATGGGAATTTTGATGCTAATAGCCTTGTCGCCTGTGATAAAATTAGAGTTTCCGCTCATCCGATAATCCCGCCCAAACAGGATTTTTGAAAAATATACTTTTTTTGCCCAGTCAGGTCAAGAGCTATTAGGAGAAAAATGATGATAAGTGCGAAGGGCAGGCTTCGCGACGGTCATTAAAAAAGCAATGAAATTCATAAATACCTATTTGATGTCCATTCCAACTGGACCAAAGTCAGCAAAGGCTCACTTTGTGTCCGAGTTGGGATTGTCGGATGCAGAGTGGAGCAAAGTGAGGAGGTTATTGACAATGCACCTTTCAAAAAAGCTAATCGCTTTGCAGGCAACACTTGTTGCATCCAGCATACTTGCTTTTTCAACCCATTCTCGTTCGATCAAGATATTAGCTTTGACATTCTTGGTAGTTTCATGGCTAATTATTATCTTGATAAGGAGGGAACGTTAAATCCTGTGACAAATTGATCTACAAAAATCCCAAAGGCGCCGGCCTCTTGGGATTTTATATTTTACGATTAATTTTGGACATGATATTTTATTGATCCGGGCCTGAATATACTTCGGATTCACGCGACATCGTCGATAATACCGCTTGAACTCAAGACGGGAAGTCATCTATTCGATGAGGATATCGCTCTGAAATGAAGCAAGAATATGCAAATAATGACCGGGATATTAACTAAATGTAGCTGAAATTAAACCGCCGGTTCGAACCGGCGGAAAATACCCGTTTTAATCTTTGGTTAGCACAGAAAGCCTGGTCACCAACCTATTCTGTCTCATACACCTCTAAGGAGAGGCGGCATCTCCGAACCAGCCAGAAAAACAAAAAAGCCCGTGGTTATTAGGCTTTTTTGTAATTCTTTTGATTGTATTCCACTACTCGGGGAGTAGTAACTGATGTTAGAACCGAAATTCGGAAAATCCTTAGGAATTCGCTTACCCGGCCCGCAGAGTTAAGCTGCCTTGATTCCCTTAAACATTTATAGTCTACCATTACCAATGAGTCTGTCCAGGGCGGAAAATTTGCTCTTAAAGGCAAAAGCCGTTAACGACCGCAAGGAGGCAAGAAATCTGAAATATTTTCTTGCACAAGGGATTTTAGCGAGCTATATTAAGATCGCAGCTTTGATTCGGCACCTTCGGTTGGGATATTTGAAAATTTCATATTTCGTCCCCGTAGTTATTAGGTGGGTTGCAGAAGAGTTTTCGAGAGAAAACGAGCCTTGTCCATGCTAAATAACGTATTTGCTTTTTGTTCGAGTTATTGGGATGATCAGTCTATTCCGGATCATCATATGATAATCCTGCTGTTGACAGGAGTCCAGATGAGGCCTAAACTAACCATAGACCATGATTCATTACAAATAGAGGGTCAGGCTAAATTTTATTCCAGCGATCAGGTGTCTATCAAAGAGCTTCAACTAATTTTCCTACATAAATATAATGATCATGAAAAAAATAAATTCACCGTTATTACGCGTCTTTATCCTTTTGTCATTGGTTGTTGGCATAATTTTAATCATCTTCACGGTTCTTCGAGGAAAACCGAGAATGGCCACCGACCTTCCAGGGAACCTAGATGTCTTAAATAACACTCTGAATCTTGAAGTCGGTGATTCATGGGCAACATACGATAACGATGATTACCATTTTCAAATAAAATTCCCGGACAGCATGAATCTTGATGCCGTTGAAAATGAATTTTTTCTTAATGACAGGAAAGAAGACGTTTACCCCTTAAATAGGCCCGTTACGATTACAGTAATCTCAAATGTTGAATCGATGCCACTACATAGCTGGCTTGCCAACGAGCATTCTCGCAGCTGGTTTAAATATTACGATTCCAGAAGCAACTTCATTGGGGCGGAGGCCAGCATCATTGGTATCAAGATGAAAGAAGAGGGGGATCCAGATCACTTCAACTACTATTTTGCTTCACCTCAATACGTTTACCGCATTACTTCGATAAACGAAAATTACGAAAATGTGATAAGGACATTTAGACTAAAATAGTTCTACTTGAATTGGAGGTATGGTGTGAAAACGGTTATTGCTCTATTAATTATCGCTAGCGGCGTCTGTGCCTATGCTGAGCCCTACTTCTTGACTTTGCCTTTTGATGGAGATCGGCAATTAGTGGCAGGATGGTTTTACAGTTGTATCGATGACAATTGTAGTGGTGATTGTTCAAATCACCAAGGAATCGACTATGACATTGGTTACCTTGAGCCCATTCTAGCAGCTCATGATGGTGTAGCCATGACTTCTGAACGTGATCCAGAATCCAGCTACAACTTCGGGATTTTTGTCCGAATCAGAGATGAAAATGGATATGAAACAATGTATGCTCACCTAGACCATGCAGCACCTGAAATAAGAAGCTATCCGGAAGAAGAGAGGAACAACAACAACTTTGGTGAATGGACGCCAGTAGGGAGAGGGGATGTCATAGGCTATTGTGGGGACACGGGCACTTCCCCAGGTAATTATCATCTTCACTTTGTTGTACAAACTTCTTATGCGAGTGGTGAGAAGGATCCATACGGCGTTTATTGTACTGCTACTCATTATCCGGGTGATGGATTGGGGACTGATTACATGTGGACGACATTTCCACCATCTCATTCTCAGTCTGCTTTTTGGGTTGATCAGACCCCTCATTATCCTTCAGGCCTTGATTATTATCCAGCCTCACCCGGTCAAATCCTGCATTGCACATTCACCTTCAACAACGGGGGACCAGCTTATTGGACCAATGATCCGAGTTCACCGAACTACGTGGAATTACAGTCGGTGACGGGGCCTGGCAGTAATCGGCCTTGGGGAGACAGTTCGCCATCCAACCTAGCTTGGAACTGGATTGATCCAAACCGCGTCGGAATCGATACCCCATCAGGCCAGATTGATCCTGGCATCCAAGGTTTATTTGAATTCGATATTAAGGCACCATTCTCACCGGGTGACTATTTTTTATATGTCGCTGTTTACCGTCCGCATTCCTCGGCCTTCATATCGGGCACTGGGCCCACATTACACATAAGAGTTGAATCTGGTACTTACGTGGGCGGCACAATCGGTTCAAACACCGTATGGACTAGCCAAAATAGCCCGTACATTGTGACATCCGATATCGTCATTTCATACCATGCTGAGTTGTCCATTCAGCCAGGAGTAATCGTGAAATTTACTGATGGAACCGGCATCGTTGTTGGACCGCCAGGCCCATACTACTGGTGTGGCTGGAGCAATACTAATGGCTACATTGGTTCCCTCCGCGCCGAAGGGACACCCGCGAGTCCGATAATATTTACCTCTCTTTCAGGGAATTACGGTGACTGGAAAGGGATTGTATTCGATCAAATGAGTAGCCAGAATCTCCAGGACCGCTGTAATCCGCGTATTGGGACGTCGTTGTTGACCTATTGCATCATTGAGAAAGCCGGGGCATCTAATAAGTATGGCATTGGAGCAAACGTGTATTACCGCGGCACCACGAAACCCTCGATCGTAAATTGTGTCATACGAGATGGTAGTAGTTTTGGAAGCTATTTTTACAACGCCAGCGAGATTAATATACAGAGCAGCATTTTCACTGGCAACGGACAGTCGGATATTATCATCGGCTCAAGCTCATCATTAAACATAGAGAACAACACTTTTCAATCTGGAAACCACTACGCCATCAACTGTGGGTCATATACTCCACGCGTATGCAATAACACCTTTGACGGCGGAGCTCCGCGCGCAATAAAGGTTGCTGCAAACGCAGCTATATCGCAAAATACTTTCTCATCGAACGCTGGGGGAATTGAAATAGCCGGAGGAACTGTTTCAAGTAATAGGACTTGGGAGACTCCGCTTGGGACTAATGTCCCTTATGCGATTACTGGAGACGTAGCAATTTCAAATAATGCCCAATTGACAATTCAGCCGGGAATAACTCTAAAGTTCGCTGAGGGAACCGGGATGATCATTGGCCCATCATCGGGTTGGCATTGGTGCAGTTGGGCAAATACGAATGGGTGGGTTGGATCATTAGTGGCGAATGGCACGCCGATCAACCCCATCATTTTCACTTCGCTGTCAGGGCAATTGGGCGTCTGGAAGGGACTACTGTTTGATGTTTATAGCAAGCAGAATCTACAAGACAGATGCAATCCTGCCATCGGCACTTCGTCATTGTCCTACTGCGTAGTCGAAAAGGCCGGTCGATCCAACTCCTATGGCGCAGCCGCCAATATATACTACCGAATGACGGATCGGCCGGACCTGGATCACTGCGGCATTCAATTAAGCACTGGCTGCGGAGTATACGCCTATCAGAGCACTGGCATCGTCATTTCAAATAGCTCAATAACAAATAACGCTACCGGTGTCGCTTCTAGCGGTGGGTACGTTAGCTATACCGTCGACGCTAGAAATAACTGGTGGGGGGATCAGAGTGGACCGGCAGACCCAAGTACGGGGACTCCTGACTACAATCCAAGTGGTACCGGATGCAGCGTAAGCGATTATGTCACCTATCGACCATGGCTCAATTATTCACCATCTACACAGGAGTTGATCGACGAGGCATTGGCTGCTTTACCTGAGGGTTTTTCTGCTGAATCCCAGACAATCGGAACCGTAAATCCCGGCGGATCTTCCTTTTTCGACATACTGGTTGACAACTTTTCTCAAGTACTTAGAATCATCCTCAACTGGTTCGGCAGTGAACTCCAAATGAAAATCTATAAACCCGACGGTGCGCTCTATGGACAATGGCAATCGACCGTGCCGCCAATTGAAGCAGAAATAATCGGCCCTGATACCGGAACCTGGCGTCTGGAGGTTGTCGCCCTTGACGTACCCTACGATAATTACCCATATGCTGTGGTTGTCGGCGCTATGCCTCTGGGATCAATCTCATGCCAAGTTAACGATACCGCGGGACTGGCCATGCAGAGTGTGCGGGTAGATCTTTACAATGGAGCCAATGAGCTGCTCGAATGCTCTGCAACTGACCAAAGCGGCCAGTATCATTTCATTAACCTCGCTCCTGGTGCCTATGATGTAACTATCATGACGCCTTTGGGATATGTTGCTGATGCCGAATCGAAATTCACTACAGTCATACCAGGCCAAGATAGCGTGGTATATTTCTATCTATCACCTCTTGATATCAGACCTGCTCAACGTGGATTGGGATTTTGGAAGCATCAGGTGAATGTGTATTTAAATGGCCATGGTAGCGCGCAAGTGAGCTTGTCTGACCTATCAAGCTACATGGGACTGATTACAAATCACTTTAATGGCAACCTAGAAAATCCAATTCTGATATTCGAAGTCGAGCAGCCAGCTTCACAGGTCGACAGTCTCGCGGCCCTTCAGATCCTTCTTACAGTAAACAATAACGGAACAACGAATGACCGCGCGAAGCAGCATTTGACTGCTTTGCTCCTGAATGTAGTTGCAGGTAAACTCAGCCAAACGGATACCACTTTTAGCGGGGACGGATTGACTGTTTCGCAGGCAATAACCTACTGCGACCAGTTAATAGCAGACTCTGATTCCGGGAACGATGAAGTGGCCAAAGATATTGCGGAGAGCATCAATAACGGAATCTCCGTTGCTTCCGGTGTTATTCCGCCCTCAACGCCTAATATTTCATATAAGGGACAGGTGTTGACTGGTATATTGCCAGTGCATACTTACATTTCCCAAAATTACCCAAACCCCTTCAACTCATCAACCATTATTGCCTTTAGCCTATCAGAGCCGTCCAACACCATAATTACTATTTATAACCTTCTTGGACAGAAGGTCAAGACTGTGGTGGAAGAGCAATTGCCTGCCGGAAATCATATTGCCGTCTGGGACGGCAGAAATGAAACAGGTTCGTCGGTTTCAACGGGAATTTATCTATTCCGCATCGAGGCTGGTTCGTTCAGTGAAACTAAGAAACTAGTGCTTTTGCGATAAAGGAGAATGTGATGAAGACAATCATTTGGCTCATTGTTGCCTGCCTGACAAGTTCAATCGCGCTCGGTGAAGAGGTCGTTATTAACATCGACCGCATGGCAGTTCTTGTTCCGGATCAAGGGCAGTTTAGCAACCGAGCGGCCATTCATTTTGCTATACCAGAAGCAGTCTACGGCCGCGAAATAGCTGAAGCTGTTCTGCAATGTTCATTAGATTTTACAGGCATTCAAGGTCAAGGAGATTCAGTGCTTGAGTTCCTGGCCCGCGATGTGACGACCGATTGGACAGAGACAGCAACCTGGAGTTCTCCCTGGTTTACGCCTGGGGGCGACGTCGACACGTTGAGCTTTTACTCCTACACCATCACTATGTCCCCGGCAGCCGATATCTTTATGGATATGACCGCCTTCGTCCGGTCGGTTGCTCAAGACGGTAGGGAAAACTATGGACTCATGCTCATGCCATTCAAATATGACCAGCCTGATTTTAATGTCCCGGTCAACATATTTCAGGCGATTGGAGCTTCCGCGCAAATAAGAATAGTTTACCAGTAACGGCTCGCGTTCTTCGTGAGCGGGGTTGTTGGACGGAGGTGAACATCACCGCTCCCAGCAGCTAACTAACGTGGCGAAATTTCGATTAGCTACCGGAAGAGGTCCCTGTCAGTCGACTAATCGAACACAGAAAATGAAAAAAGTTGCCGGTAGGAGCAATTATTCCTCTCCTTCAATCGAGCCATTATGGAAATTGTACTAGGACGTGAAGCTCATGAGCCATATATTAGAGCAGTTCCGAGCAATAAAATATGCCCTTAAGACCTCAAAGGCCGGGTAGGATCTGAATCCATCCGCTCTTTCTCTCGGTGCCTTATGGCTTCGTAGATTATATCGGCCAGCTGATCCGCTGCGGAGGCCAGGATCTCGGCCTGGGAACCGTTTCTCATCGGTGCCGATCTTCTTTTGGTTTCCTGATGATTCATGTATTCAGTGTACGCTGGCACCAAATAACTGGAAGGGAGGAAAAGTTGCCGATAAAGGCATAGATTACAATTTAATGGGAATTCCTGCGTTTCCTGCCCATCTTAGAGTCTCCAATGGCAATTGCAAAGCAAATGTGAAATTACACTCGATATTCGGCGAGATAAAATCGGTTGGTGTATAATGGGATATTCAAGCCAAGCGTCCAACAAGTCTTATATATTATATTTTTTGCGCTTATGCTTGTAGGTGTCGTCCCCACCCTCCAAATAGCGGATAACCTGCTTTCTAATATCAGGCTTATTAATGGATCCGCTGAAAACGGCTTTCCCCCTCGTAGCATCCGCCTCAAGTACAGTGAAACTATCGCTATCCGATGCCACTGCGACTGATGAGTTATGAGTCGTAAAAAGAAACTGGCGTTTCTCTTTGGACCCCCGCACCTTGCAGCAAACATCATCCCAGATAGAACGCAGGTCCAACGAATCCTCCGGTTGGTCTATAACAATCGGAAAAGTGCCATCACTAAGTGCCATGATAAGTAAAGCAACTGATTTCTGACCAACAGATAATTCAGCTAACGGCTTATAATCATTGCCTACCTTTAGTTCAATCATGGGCTTATCTTCAGGCATGGACCCATATTGTAGGGCAAGGATGTCCTCATAGGAAAAACCATCGAGCAAATGATCAAACAGCTTTGCGACTTTTTCTTCATCAAGTTTCGATTTCTCAGCAATGGCACGAGTAGCTGTTCCTCGCTTTCTTCCAGCCCATTCATAACCCAGAACTGATCTAATAAAATCGCTCGGCTCTACAGCTAATGCAATTTGCTGCATTTCTTCATCCCGCAGCCAACTGCCGCGCTTAAATCGGAGCAGATTAGTTGAGAAATCAGAGGTGTCGGCACTTTCTGCAATGCTAACTCTAAGGGTTCCATCTGAAGTTGTGCTGAAAAAATCGCATCGTTCTTTTCGTGTTTGAAAATAACTTTTCCGATTGGCATCTACTTCAGCAATGATAGTTTTTCGACGTTCGGTAAGACCTTTGAGCTGAGCGGCATTGCCCTTAAGTGCAGCAATTTCCTTATCGAGCTTGTTAATCCGCGCAACTGTCTGTTGTCGTCTCTGGCTAAGATTAATTTCCGTCCCGCCGGCCTGCTTAACCAATTCATCGTATTTTTGTTTAATCGGTTTGAATACGAGGCCATGCTCGGCAATGGCGGCATCTAATACTTTCATGCCGCTATCAAGCTGTCCTACGGCTCCTGTGAGAGATTCCAAGACCTGCTTATGTGTAAGCGCAGAATTATCAAATGCTCTCTTAACAGCGGGATCATTTGCGATGACAGAGTCTCCTGATTGCGACGGAGTGTAGTCAGCGAGCTGGCCTTTAACATCCAGGATATATTTCCTAAGACCTTCCAGGTAGCTCCTTTGACTGTTCAAAGCCTGGCCGATTCCTTCATTTTTCTTATATTCAGCGAACGCCTTATTCGTTAGTTGTCTTTCAATTTTCTCGAGTTCTTCATTCAAGGTTTTCTTTGCCTTTTCGACGGCCTGAACCTTATAGTGAGATCTGAGCGCTTCTGCGAATCTTCTATCTGCCTCTGTTAAATCATGTAAAGCGCGGTCAGATTCATGTACGAACGATCGAAAATCAAAAAATCGGTCGATGAATTGGCGCTGTTCTTTGCCAGAAAGATCTTCAGCAATCTTAATAACCTCATTCTGACTCAGAAAAAGAACGGGAAATGCTTGACTAATGTCAAAATGCTTTTCGGAGGAGTCAATTGCGTCGAGAATGACAACCGGATTTTCATCTGATGGATTGAATTGCCGCTCAATGACATAGGTTTTGCCGGAGTCGTCTTTGATAACAACTTTGACTTTGGCGTATATACCCAGACATTTGGCAAGTTTTTGGTGATGGTCTTCAGCAAGCTCTATATTGGTAGGTGCTTGGCCGAGAGCAAATCTCAGAAACTCTACAACCAGAGACTTGCCTGACCCCTTCGAACCAAGCAAGCTATTAAGACCAGGATTGAATACGAACTCCTGTCCGTCGAGAAACCCTCCGGTTATCTGAAGTTCCTGAATCGTTGGAAAAAGCCCCTCTTCAAACTCGTGCGGCTGCCGGATTCTCGTATCGCGATCTACCAGACATTGCCTGATATCCTCAATAGTTATTATGTCATCTACCTTGAAATAAGAATACTTTGATCCGATGGTACTTGGAAGATGAGAGTCAGAGCTCTGATACACACCGAGTTTCTTATTAGCGTAGTTAATATCAGAACCATCCAAAATGTCTACTACGCGCTTATGTTTTGTACGCTTGTCATCGTCCAAGAAGTTGGATTCATTGGCTTCCGCGCCTAAAAGGCAAATGCGATCTTTATCAAATATTGCCGTTCTCGTTGCTCCCTTAACGTCAGATAAAACTCCTTTAGATGAGTGGCAATGCGCCAGGATAAGTAAGGCGTTCTTGTCGTAATCCTGTAATTCGTCGGCAACCTGACCGACAGACAACTCGGTGCAAAGCGTTCGTTTTCCATCTTTATCATAGACTTTAAGGCGATTCAAAAACTGGTTCACATACGCGCCACTATTGTTTCGATCAAAAATACAGACGACATGAATCCCCTCTTCCCCGCCTGTTACAAGAAGTTCGACCCCGGGAAATACCGCAAGGTCTGTCCCTTCTGCCGCCTTCTGGATTTGATCAACCCAATCGCCTGTCTGATGGTCAGCAATGGCAACCGCAGAGAGGCCTGCTGACATTGCAGCAGCCACGATCTGTTCGGGTGTCACTGCCTTGTCCTGATAATCATTAGAAGCAGGTGTGTGAACATGTAAATCACATTTCTTGAAACGTAATCCTATTTGGCTGCCCATACCTAATTTCTCATTTGGTTAATTGATCTTTTATACAAAACCACTTTTCTATTTGTCAACTTCTCCCCTCCACAACCGCTATCTCCTCCGGCGTCAAACCATAACGGTTAAAGACCATCTGATCAATTTGATTTGAAATACACTGCCTTATCTAGCTGACGAAAAAGGTAGGAAATATAGCTCAGCATATCCAAACAATCTTCTTTCGAAATCGGCCAGTCCAGCGCTGGTTCATGCCCGGTGGGGTTGCGCATTGCCTGCATTAAGCCAGCTGACAAAAACTTTATACCCTCTTGTACATTCTTGTCAGTTTCGGTTTGGCAAGGAGTCACCTTTAGGACACCCGATGTTGTCCACGCTTCCATCATTAGGCCCTGGCCGTCTTTACTGCTTTGTGCTTTCTCTTGTATTCGTTTGTTGTATACTTTTGCCGCTTCAAAGACGGCATGGAAATAGTTTCCTTGTGAATATAATTTATTGCAATGTTTATGTATTTCGGAGTGAAAATTCCTCGCATAGAAATCTCTGCTTGCTTCAGATTCAGTCAGAGCAATAACACCAGCTTTTTTGAGAATTTTGCTCATATTTTCATTATGCGATTCTGGAGCAATCAAATCCAAAAATCCGATGAGTTTCTTGTTTCTCTCATCATTATTCATTTTTTGCTTTGCAAGAGTCAATATCCAGTCATGAACCAACTGAGCTCGCTGGGAAGTAATTGAATCATTCGGGAAGTTCTCGCGTTGGAAACTGAAAAAAGATTGTGCAGCGCGATTAACATCATTGATTGTGGTGTCGTACTTTCGTAGGTCTCCAATTTGTATTGCAATAAGACGATAGTTCATAGGGTTCATTGTTGATTGCCTTGCTCAACAATTTTGATCTCCTCCGGCGTCAGGCCGTAATGCTCATAAACCATCTGGTCAATCTGACTTTCGTATTCCTTGACCTTGGCTCTCTTGACTTGGTCTAAAAGATAATCATCATTATTTGTTATCGAATGGATTCTATTTACTAAGGCGACAATCTCTTCTTGACCACGGGCGGTGGTTTTCTTTATAGGAAATGTCCGTAATTTATCTACGCCAATATCAAGGCCAGCCCCTCTTTTCTTGCCATATAGGTTGAACCAATAGAAAGCAAGGCGCGAATTTAATATGGCCAGTACCCACTCCAAATAATAGGCCATATCTCTTCGGATTATGCATGAAAACGAAAAGCCAACATATCTCTTCTTTTCATCTAGTGCAAATGAGGGCTCAATGAACATATTTTTGAACAAAATCTTAGGCCGTGTGAAAAATTTACGAACTCTAGGCCGATGAAGTCCATAAGGTCCGTTTGATGAAGTAATAAAAACTTTGAATTTATCCAAATGACTTCGAATCCTCTTGAAATTGCCCTCTTCGGCAATAAAACGCCTGGCCTCGGAATCAGAATAAATGAGGAATTTTGAAACGTTTTGTTTTATGAAATAACGTTCGACGTCAGATGGATCGAGATACGGTTCAATTAACCCCTTTTCAAATTCGTTGAAATGCATGCCACGATATTCGCTCTTATTCAATACGAATACACCATCACCGGCCGCCACATCAGTACGTCCTGATACTAAGAGTTGCTTGCGACTAACTTTATCTGGCGCTTCAACTACTCCCTGTGACACATCGCAAATATTGCCGAGGGGTATTGTATCTTGCCAACGAAGCAGATCAGCTGTTAAATTAATTTCATCCGATTCAGAGTTAATTTCAAAAGGTGTGGAAATTGGCAAAAAAGTAGCGTAACCTTTCGCTGAACTTTAAAAGCAGAAGCCGTGGCGGTTAAGCTGCGGCAGAACGAAAGGATACGCTGATGAGAAGGTATGAGAAGACAGGGTCTGGGTCAACAGAAAAGGTTGACGAGGA
>Ga0315289_10000838_pt1 | contig 47592 bp, 73 predicted proteins | sample YL17G11_40_MG_FD_203452 | JGI IMG/M metagenome (GOLD analysis project Ga0315289, IMG submission 203452) | Sediment microbial communities from Yellowstone Lake, YNP, Wyoming, USA - YL17G11_40 | ecosystem: Environmental > Aquatic > Freshwater > Lake > Sediment | place: USA: Wyoming | collected... | reverse complement strand
AAATTGTCGAGAGGAAGAGTTTCTTTCGCAGGACAGGTGAGACGAAGATTAGAGCAAAGAATCATTGGGTAACGCTCTCCCGCATCGTTCAAGCTGATTATCTCCGCAAGTCCAAAAAACTCGCATGGGAATCTTATTATTTTGCCGTTGCCTTAAACGACCCAGATCATCCCCCCATCTTTCCAACTAAATCCAGAGTTGTGTCGTCAGGGCAGTTAACTGCCCTTTCCGAATACTCTGGTGATGTACGTGATTGGGATGATGATAGGATAATTTATTGGGAGGATGTAATCTGCTTCATCAAATAGACACTACTTAATAGGTATTATTTATTGGTAGGGGGCCATGTGGTGCAGAAGAAACGAATATTCACCAAGAAGGATGTGGATGAGCTATACTTACCTACATCCAAAAAACTTTCAACCTTCGACATCAATATTGAATGGGTACTGGATAGCGTTATCCCTAAACATGCCAATACCATGATTTATTCCGAAGGGGGAGTGGGGAAGAGTTTATTGATGCTTCAAATTGCGACTGCCGTAGCAAATGGAGAGGGGATATTCGGACTTGATGTGGAGCAAATGCCTGTGACCTACATCGATTTTGAGAACCCATTGAGCATTGTCGTGGATAGAGTGAAGAAGATAGGGGGATCATCCAACTTGAAAGTATGGCATCTTGATAATAATCCTCCGCCCTACCGACTCGATACCATCAATTGGGAAATTTATAAAGCATTCGAGCCTGGGTTACTCATCGTGGATAGTTTAAGAAGTGCCCACCACCTTGACGAGAACAGTTCGCAAGATATTTCATCCCTTATGGAGAGATTAAAGTTCATCAGAGGTAATGACTCCACCATTGTCCTTATTCACAATGAGAATAAGGGAGGAGATTTTAGGGGGAGTACGTCGCTGACTGACTTGTGTGATCAGATTCTAATGTATGGATGTGTAGAAGAGTTCGGAAGTGAAAAGGAAATTAGCCCTATCCACACTCGAAGCAAGGTAAGGAGATTGGGAATTGGGGGCAAACATCGGTTTGACACTCCCATAATTGAACATCCTCTTTACCTTACTTTAAGGGATGATGGAAAACTGGATACGGCTACTCCCGATGAAGAACTTCTACAAACTATCGAATATATCAAAAATGGAATGACTCAAACTGAAATAGCCGAGATTTTCGGTATTTCTCAACAAGCCATCTCAAAACGGGTGAATAAGTTAAAAAGTTTGGGTTTGGTAGTTGTAGAAAGTGAATGTAAGGCGTAAAAATGATATTAGAAAATGAAATTTGGTCAAAAGCCCCCAAATCACAACGTTTAACAACCACCCCCCCCCCTTCTTAGGGGGTGGTTGTAGTTGTGATAGGGGATGACCCAAAAAGAGTAAAGTGTTGTAAAGCAGTTGTAGCGTGGTTGTAATACAACCAGTTTAAGCCTACAACTGAGGTTAGTTGTAATGGAGATTGTGCGGTTGTGGAAAGGAGGTGAAAACAAATGAAAAAAGTATCGTATTTAGATGGATACAAGAAGTGTGGGATAAATGTTGGGGATAAGGTAAAAGTCAAACGCAAAGCCGAAGATTTGGAGGCGGGGTGGAGTGATTCTTGGGTTAGTGATATGGATTCCGCCGTGGGGAGAATTGGGGTGGTTATTGGGAAGAATGGGAAATATGGATTTGAACTCAGATTTAGACCAATAAAGTCCAAAGTGGACCCCACCGGATATACTTTTCCGTACTATGTTTTGGAAAAAGTGAAGTAGTGCAGTCAACATTTAGATGTGATAAAGGTTTCATGGAATGGGAATGTCATGGACGCATTTGGCAATTACGAATGTGGAGGAGGCAACCAGAAAGGAGGAAGTGGAGAGCAGAATGTGATGTATGTGGAAAAGTTGGATTGAGTTATTCACAATTAATCAATCAAAAGGAGGAAGTAAATATGGCAACAAAGGAAGAGAAAGGAGCAAGTTTAAGACCACATGATTTTGCAGAGGGTGGGGGATTGTTTCAAGGAGAGGCGACTTGGAGAAATCCCCGATTTGAAGTATTTGATTATAAAGGCGGAAGCAATTCATCCCCAGGGTTTATGGTTGACATGGAGCCAGAAGAAGGAGATACGATTATGCAGTTCTGGTCGGCAGGAAATGCCGATGACTGGACACCGTCGAAGAATGGTAAGAAGTTGATCGCTACAGGTAAGGCGACTAAGTTAAGTAAGAGTTCCAATTTTTACATTCTCCTCAATTCTCTTGTTGAAGCCAAATTCCCTGAAAACAAGATGGAAGACGATGTATCCATCTACGATGGGATGAAGTGTAATATGGTGAGAGTTCCTGCACCGGAGAGGAAGGGGTTGCAACAGAAAGAGAGGAAGTATGATCCGACTATCCTTGTCGTAGACTCAATCATCACCTTTCCGTGGGAGGCAGAGGAAAAGGGAAAAGGTGGAGAGAAGGTAGGAGAATCAAACGCACTGACAGAGAAAGCTACTGAGGTCGTCATGGAGATACTTGGGGATAATCCCAAGGGGATTCAGAAGATGAAACTGGCAGGAGAGGTGTTCAAACGTCTCAAGGCGCAGAAGGTTGCTCAAACCGAGATCAATGCTATTGTGCAGATCGTTGGAGGTAAGGATGAGAGTTTCTTGTCATCTGGGCCATGGACATTTGAAAAGGGAGTAGTAAGTCTGTAAACTTGGTTCATAGAGACTGTTGGGGGGGAGGGGAGGAGGGGAGGTTGGGGGGTTGCCCCCCTTCTTCCCCCAATAAGTCTCGTTAAAGTAGGCATAGAACATCAAGGAAGGGTATATTGGAGGGTATAATATGGAAGATTGGGAGGAGTACGGAAAACCGTGGCCAAATCAATTTGTGGATTCTTCGCCTGACTACTGTATTGGATGCAAGTGGGAAGGGGACTGTCCTGAAGTGGATGACGACACAGAAATCTATGATTGTCCAAATAAGGTAGATAAGTGAAACGTAACTCAATTGGCAGGTAGGGCGACGTATGGCGGAGATGGACGGCAAAGTGTTGGGTAAAGGCATACGACGTACCGATATGGATAACTCCCCACTCGCAAGGTGCTGTAGCCGTAGATGCTGGTCATTCGTTCAGGGTGTCCCACAAGACATGTACTGCGGATGAGAAAACCTTGTCCCTACCTTAATTTTGATTGAGAGGAGGCACTAATGGCAATTCAGAAAAAAGACAGCAAAATAATAATCCCTGGTTTTGATGATGCTCCGACAAGTCTCGATAAAGGTATCTTCATATCATTGACAGCAGAATGGGGAGCAGGAAAAACTGAATTTATGTTGACTGCCCCAGCCCCCATTGCCTTTTTGGACATGGATACTGGCACAAAGGGTGTAATTGAAAAGTGGGCGAAGAAGAAAGTAATTAAACACATAAAGTTTGATTACCGTAACGCCACTGACCAAAAGGAACAGGAGGAAATGTGGGAGAAGTGTAAAAAGGCTTTCCTCGATGCTCTTGCACATCCACAGATCCGTTCCGTCTGTTGGGATACGGGAGATGAAGGATATGAACTTATAAAAATGGGAAGATGGGGAAAGTTGAACAAAGTGAATATGGAAGGAAAAACTGCCCTTCCTTATCCGTATGGTCCCCTCAACACAGAGTTCAGGGACATGTTTAGAAAGGCACTCCGAACAGATAAGATTGTGATCGTATCTCACAAAATGCAGGATGAATATATTGATAAGAAATCAACAGGGAAACGGATACGTTCCGGCTACAAGGAAATGGAGTTTGTTGTTCAAGTTGATGTATCGTTGTGGAAGAGGATTGAGAAGAATGAAAATGGGAAGATGACGGGAAGCATATTTGGACTAACTGTAAATAAATGTCGTCCGAATAGGGACATTGAAGGATTGGAGTTGGAAGAACCTTTTTCTACTTTCCCCATGCTTGCTACAAATATTTTTCCTAACACGGATTTGGATGAGTGGGAATAGGAGGATACTCAAATGGAATGTAGCTTTTGTGATGAGGGTGCAATTTTAATTGCAGGCAGGAAGTATTGCGACAATCACATTAGATTCTTTGATGTTCGGTTCTTTACAGGAGCAGTAATAAAACTATTCCTCAGTCAGCACGAAATGGATAAGTTTTTCGTGTGGGCATTTGGGAATATATATCCAAAGTTATCGGATTTGTGTGAATGGCACGGGAGAATCTCACGAGAGGAGAATCCGCAACATGAATGGAAGTCAAAAGGGATTTATAAGGAAAGTCAGGATAGTTATATTAGGAAGATTGCACAAATCTACCTAAAGGAAGGTGTAAAATCATCTACATAGATGATCGCATAGGTAGCAAGGAACTCGTAGACCTTATTGATAATAGCATTCTCGTGAATCTTGATTATGGGGATGTATCCTTCGAGGGAAATGGTGTGGATGGCAAGATACAAATAGGAGTCGAACGTAAAACTTGGGGGGACTTAATAAATAGTTTCCGTTCAGGCAGACTTGTAGGACACCAGATAATTGGACTGCTTGAGAATTACCAAAAGGTATATCTTATTTGTGAAGGGATAATTAGGGAGAATAAAAAGTCAGGTGTGATTGAGGAGTGGAGGCATGGGAAGTGGAAGAAGGTGGATTATTCGGAATCGGAGAGGGCGAGACAGAGATTTGCATATAAAGCCGTATGGAAGCACCTTATCACGCTTGAGACTAAGTTGGGGATTGAGATTAGAATAACGGCAGATATGGGTGAGACGGCACGAATGATAGATGTATTGCATGAATGGTGGAGTGAACCGTGGGAGTCACACAAAAGTCATGTGCAACACTTTGTCAATAATCAGACGGCACTACTGAGACCCACCAAACCATCTTGGCCGGTGCAGTTTGCAGTAAATTTGCCTGTGCGGGTGGGTTGGCAGAAGGCAGTAGCGATTGAGAAACACTTCGGAAGCGTACCGAAAATGATCGAAGCGAGTGAGGAGGAGTGGAGAGAAATGAGGGGGATTGGGAAAGTATTAGCGAAGAATATTTGGAGGGCATTACATGAGTAAAGAATTACGACCTATTGGAACTGAGTTCTGGTATGAGTTTCCCGTAAGAGATCCAGAATATTACCACGGAGAGTTTGGGAAACAAACAAAATTTCTCTACAAAGTTGTCGGACACGACGAGGTAATGAGATGGGCAGGAGACAAAACAGGTGAAATGGCCGAACACATAGAAGCTATTAAATCAATGTCAAGGTGGGCAGGCTCGTATATGATAGAACCTTGCCCGATTTGTGGAAAAATACGTCACGTTTATAGCGATTTTACGGAATGGAAGGAGGATTTATGCCAACGATAAACACAGAAGTTGAGTTTGATGTATACTGTACCGTATGTAGTAAAAATCTTGATGTGGATATTAAGTATGAGAAGGGCGGTTATCAAGTATATGTGGAACCTTGTGACAACTGCATAGCTGAGGCGGAGAGTGAAGGATATGATAATGGAATGAAGGATGGAACAGCACATTAACAGGAGGAGCCGTGTCGAAACCACGACGAAGTTGGACAGCAAAAAACAGACTGGAGATGGTAAGATTGATATTGTCACAACAGTTAGAAGTGCTGGATAAATTCTACCCCAACTATGAGAAGTCGAGATTAATGCTGAGGGCTACGATAGAGAGTTTCAAGTTCGTGGATAGACCATTTGGCGGAGTAGCGTGAATTGACGAATAGAAAGGTGGATGAACCAGAATGTCATTAGAGGAGAAAATGTGAAGGAATACCCTAAAATTAACTCTATTTTCAAGCGAGACGAAGTTATACACAAGTTTCTTATCGGACAATGGAGTCAACCTGAATTTGAATATCTTGCAAATAACGAATGGGTATTTACTGAAAAGGTTGATGGCACAAATATACGAGTAGTGTGGAGTGCAGAGGATAAAACCGTTAGGTTTGGAGGCAAGACAAATAATGCTCAAATCCCGACTTTTCTGTTCTCTTTTTTGCAAGACACATTTCTTGCTGAACGATTTGTAACTCTTCCCTCATTGTGTGTGTATGGAGAAGGCTATGGTGCAAAAATCCAGAAGGGAGGAGGTAATTACAAATCCGATGGAGTTAGTTTTGTTTTGTTTGATGTGTTGATTGATATATGGTGGTTGCAGAGAAAAGATGTTGAGGATATTGCGAATAAGCTCGGAGTGGAAATTGTTCCCATCATCGGTCACGGAAAAATATCGGATGCAATTTCGCTTATCCAAAATGAACTAAAGTCGAAGTGGGGAGACTTTCAAGCCGAAGGTTTAGTGCTCCGTCCTAAAATCGAATTATTTGCGAGAAACGGGAATAGAATAATAACAAAATTAAAATATAAAGACTTTTAACCCGTGTTCAATGAGGAGAGAAGTTTATATGACCGATTTCTTAGAAGGGCACAAAAACAAGTGTCATATCTGTGGTGAATCCTTCTTCGAGCCGGAAGGAAAAATGTGTGATTGCTGGAAATGTGGTAATTGTGGGGAATGGTTCTCTGACTTTGATATGTTGGGGAATAGAGAGTTGATGCTATGCCTGTATTGTGAAGATGAGAGGCATCAAGAAGAGACGGAGGAATAAAATGATTTCGACAAGTAGTTTCTTCACATATAATGGCGATAAAGGAGTAGCAATAAGTAGAACTGTACCGAAGGGGTGGGTTGGAAGAAGGTATCTTCCTTTGGCTCCTACGTGGGAAATGCTAAGTCTGTGGAAGGAAGGTAAACTTGAGGAAGAGGATTATATACGCCTGTATCATAGGGATGTGTTATCTGAATTAGATCGGAGGAGAGTAATTAAGGATATTGGAGAGGATGCAGTGCTGTTGTGTTGGGAGATCACTGGATTTTGTCATAGACAAATCGCAAGGGATTGGTTGAATGGAGAGTTGATTGAAAAATGAGTTCAGACTGGATACTCTCTAAACAAAGTAGACATAAATTCGTAGAATGGAAGATGGGGAATACTGTCTATTTGTCTGTTGTCTTTTCTTGGCACATAAGTAAGGCAATCGAGCGAATGGCAGAATTGCAAGACCAAGGATTCAATGTTCAAATAGGTGGGCCAGCAATCAACAACGGCAATCTTTCTGAAGAAGTTGTGATTCGTCATAACCCTAACGCCACATTCACAAGTAGGGGGTGCATACGCAAGTGTAAGTTTTGTGCTGTACCTGTAATTGAAGGTGATCTCGTTGAATTACTTCACTGGACACCGAGACCTGTTGTTTGTGATAATAATCTATTAGCGTGCAGCAAAAAACACTTTAATTTAGTTGTTGATAGATTAAAACCTATTCATGGAATTGACTTCAATCAAGGACTCGATGCAAGATTACTTACATCTTATCATGCAAACAGAATTGCTGAACTCAACATGAAAATAGTTAGACTTGCATGGGATGATGTAGGAGCGGAGAAACACTTCATAGAATCCTTCGATAAACTTCGGGTAGCGGGTATTCCCAAGAGCAAGATTGGCGTATACATATTGATTGGTTTTAACGACAACCCAGATGATGCACTTTATCGTCTACAAACTGTGCGCTCATTGGGTGTATTTCCGTTCCCAATGCGATATCAACCAATTGATACGCCAATCAAAAACTCTTTTGTTGGGGATAACTGGACGGATAGGGAATTAAAGCGATTCATGCGTTACTGGTCTAATCTAAGAATCACAAGTCCTATTCCATTTGAGGAATTCTACAATGAAAAAAATAATTTGCTTAACCCCAAAAATAGTTTGTTTAATTCTTGATCATGATACTGTTGGTTTTAATAAAACAGAGACATATATGGGATATTCAGGTGTGCTACAAGAAAATAAACCTATTACATACAAACGGTGTATCCGTTGTGGGGCTGTTTGGAAAGAAATTTGGTGTGGGTTTTGTGAAATATATTGGGAGAGAGTGAATTGAGATACGACTACATTCAAGGTCATGGCCCAATCCCCTGTCGCTACATGGCAGTAGCGGAGGCCCCTGCAAAAGTAGAGTGTGAGACAGGGATACCCTTGACTGGACGGACGGGGGATGAGTTTAATAATCTTCTATACCGTTACATTGGATTAACGAGGGATGAAATCTACGTCACAAATCTGTTCCATTATCCCCTCAATAATAAGAAGGAATTTACACAGGCAGAGTATGAGTGGCAAGGAAGTGTGTTGCGAGAGGAGATTGAGAAAGTGAATCCCGATGTTATTTTATCTCTCGGTGCAATCTCTTCTCATTGGTTCCTCGGAAACGAATATGACATGGAGGCACTAAACGGAATGCCTCACATGTGGGAAGGAAGAATAGTAGTGCCGTCTATTCATCCTGCTGCAACATTTCGTGAGGGTAGTAGTCATCTGTTGGCGTGGGTGATTGAGGCATTTCAGAATATGAGATTGGTAATGGATGATAAATTACAAGTTCAATCAGTCGCACGACCAACTAAAGTATGGAGGGGTTTTGAGAAAAGTTATATTTGTGCCTTAGATACTGAAGCTCTTTTCGACGGAACGCCATACATTGTCACATCTTCTGGCAGTGAAGGAGGAGCATCCGTATTCTATGCCGATAATTTAGAGTTGTGTACTATTGCAAGAGAAAAAGTTGCTAATCCCAAGATGACTATAGTTCTTCACAATGCTCTCTACGATCTCCCCCAACTATGGAAACTCGGCATCCACCCTTATTACTGGATCGACACAATGCAGATTGCGTTTCTACTTCAAACTCTCCCACTTGGACTCAAACCTCTTGCATATCGCCTTGATAGAATGAAAATGGGAGAGTATGATGATGTGGTGTGGGGAGGAATGGGGATACCAATAGCCGAAGCCGAGAAGTTATTCCCTGATCGTGATTTGAGTGATGTGCCAGAGGATGAGAGATTGGCATATGCGTGTGCTGATGCGGATGCTACCTTGCGTGTCTACAATCGTATGTTACCTTTGTGGTATGAACGTATGGGGGAAGTGTTGCAACGTGACATGGATATTCAACCCATGATTATCGCTATGATGCAGAGGGGGATGAAGGTTGATGTCAAATATCTGGAAGAATTGGGAACAGAGTTTGAGGTTGAGAACATTGCATTATTAGGTGACATTCATAAAATGGCAGTTAAATCTGGATGGAAGCCGAAGGAAAAGTCTAAGAGTCTTGAGTTCAATCCTAAATCGGCACAGCAAGTATCGAAGTTAATATATGAATGCCTGAAACTGGGAAGAGGACACAGGATTGACCGAACGAGATTCGGAGGTACGACAGGAGCCAAGACACTCAAGAAAATTGAAGATGAACATCCCGTTGTGGGAATGATCGAGGAATATAGATCACGCAAGGATTTGAAGGATAAGTACATTGATGTACTTCCAACCTTCACTCAAGGCGATGGTAGAGTTCACGCTAAAATATCTATGGTGCGTGTAGCACAATCTGGTAGATTGGCTTGCAAAGACCCTAATCTCCTTGCACAGCCAGTACGTACATCTGACGGTAGACGTATCAGGGATGGATTCATTGCGGAGGAGGGATATTCTATAGTATCTATAGACTTAAATCAAATTGAGATGCGTCTAATGGCACATTTTAGCCAAGATCCTGTATTGCTCTCTGTGTATCGCAACAATGGTGATGTCCATACGGATACAGCCATGAGAACATTCAATATCACCAATCCTAACAACGTGGATGAAGTTAAGCACCGCTACCCATCCAAACGTACAGGGTTCGGTGTGATATATCGAATTACTGCACGAGGATTGAGTGTACAATTGCAGGGGGATGGATTGGCTGAGTGGGATGAAGGGAAGTGCCAGTGGTTGATTGACTCGTGGTTAAGGGAACATTTAGGTGTAGAAAAATTCTGGAATCGCACGGATCGAGATGTGAAACGTTATGGTCAGATTTCTGACATGTGGGGAAGGATGAAACTTATCCCCGAAGTTAAATCGATATTCCGCCCCATTCGTGATGCGGGATTGCGTAAGGCCACTAACGTACCTATGCAGTCCGGTGCACAAGGAATCATCAAGGAAGCCATGAGACAAATATGGGACGGCGGGATGCAAGAATGGATCAAGGAAGGATTAGTATATCCCTTAATCCAGATCCATGATGACATTACAAGTGAGGTTAGAGACAACTTTATTCGTGAATATGTTGATGCAGTTGTGCCGATCATGGAGAATGTAGTGGAATTATCCATCCCCATCAAGGCTGAACCGAAGGTGGGGAAGAGGTGGGGGAGTCAAGAGAAAATAAAGTGAGTGGCGGCCAATGGGGGCCTCGAAGTTGAGTCCGTAACCTTGGACAAGATTTAACCAGAATATGCAGGCTCTGGTATTCCTGCCTATTGGCCGTCAACTCCATTTAATTTTAGGTTAAGGAGTAATCTAAATGTTAAAGTGTCTTAAATGCAATTCTGAAGAAGTGATAATACGTTTGTCGGATTACTGTGGAGATGATCTTCGGTTAGGACATGACTATGCGGAGTGTCCTAATTGTGGAACTTTAGATTTATCCGAGGTTATTGTTGAATGAGGCAGATCGGTGGCGAAAGCTGAGCAATCAATATCTAATGAAACAGGAATAAGAGGGATGACTCGAAGTTGGTTGGTCATCCGCAATCCTGCCCGATCTGCTGATTTGAAAGGAGGAAAATGAGAGAATGCCCTAATTGTGGTGGTGAGTTAATACCAGATGAAGATGTTTATGGAAATGTGATTTATAGATGTTTAGACTGTACAACCATTGTTACAAAAGAATAAAGAGTTAGAAAGTGCATCTGCCAATTTGAAAGGAGAGTAATGAGCGAAAGGATAGATGAGGCAATAAGAGAACTGGAAAATGGATTGAAGTTGGCTGAGGATAGGATAGAAAAAAGAAGATACTTAATAGCAAATGGATATATGTTAGTTGCTATTGATAATACCCTAAAGATTTTGAAAGAGTTTAAGGAAACCGAATAAAAGGGTTAGGGAGTGCATCGATAAGGAGATGAATGAATGAAGGAAATCTTATTATCAAAAAATCTAAATACCTTTGTAGATGACAAAGATTTTGAATGGTTGAGTAAATACCGATGGCATGCAATAAAGAATGGTTCTGGTAAATGGTATGCGGTCAGAAGAGAAAAGGGAAGAACCATCAGAATGCACAATGAGATTTTAAAAACGATATCTGGTTTTGAGGTAGATCATAAGAACGGGGATGGATTGGATAATCGTAGGGATAATCTAAGATCTGCAACCAGAAGTCAAAACAATGGCAATTCCGAAATCTATAAAAATAATACTTCTGGATTTAAAGGAGTTTATTGGTATCCAAAAAAACGAAAATGGCGTGTTCAAATACAAATTAATGGTAAAAGACAATCTCTCGGATATTTCTTTGATCCAGTCATGGCATCAAAAATTTACAATGAAAAAGCGAAAGAACTATTTGGTGAATTTGCACGTGGTTAGGATGAACGAACCTGGACACTCTCTAACCTGCTTTGAAAGTGAGGTGATGCCCAATGGCCGATAAAGGAATACCAATAACAAGTTTGTAGAAGTGGGGGGAACTAACTTAGGGGAGCATCCCATTTAGAGAAGGATAAAATATGATTGTTTACAGATGTCCTTATTGTGGATATTTAGTAGTACCTTATATTTCTGCCGATTCAGTGTCAAATAGTTTTCAAATATGTATAGGATGCAAACAGATATTTTGTATTCTTTAAAGCATCCCACGAAGGAGGAGAAGATGAGGTGTAAATGTGAATCTAAATCCAAAGAAGTTAAGCAGATAGGAAGTTGGGATCATTGTCCATTAGAAGGGAGTGGTCATACTTCTTTTATAGTATTCCGTTGCTCTAAGTGCGGGGGTATTGATGGGTTCCCAAGTGAGAATCTTGATATAGCTTTAAAAGAAGGAACTCCAGAAACTAAGAAAAAGTTAGATGAAATTATTAATGATAGTAAGGAGCAACCATTGACAGAAGAGAAGAGGTGGATTAGTGTAGGAAGGTTGCTCGACTTTCAAACCGGAAAACGTCAGTTGATTTTCTATGCTAATACTGGTGATTTGATTTGGCGGATAGGAGTGATAATCAATGAATGAAGAAGAGAAGAAGTGGGAAGATGAAGCAACGGAATTGGTAGAGAAATATTACATTTTTTTAAATAATGATTCTCGAAATGGCTTCAGACGTGGATATCTCCAAGCCTGCCGAAAGAGGCAGGAGGAGATTGAGAGGTTAAAAGAAGAGATTAAAATATTGGAAAATTGTAGTAATTGTGAGTGGTTCAATGAGGAGACAAAATGACAGAAGAACGTAAGGTTGGACATACTGCGCTAAGAGTTAAAAATGGTGAATTAGAAACTTTTGATCCTCATCCATCGGAGACAGATGAAGAAGGGAAGGGGGAAGAGAAATTTGAGGAGTGGATTAAAAAAAATTATCCTGAACCTCCTATGAGTTTAGAGGCAGGTAAGGAATACTCTATAAGATATTATACTGCAAAAAAGGCCTATCTCCAAGGCAGACGAGATGAGGCCAAGGAGAGGCAGGAGGAGATTGAAAAGTTAAAGGAAGCATTAGACTTAGCAATTAAAGGACACCCTCTGTCTGATCCTAAGTGGAAGGAGGCAAAATAATGGATAAAAATGCAATTGGTAGGGCAGGAGAATATAGAGTGGCATCTGAATTATTACAACGAGGATTTAATCCAATGATGGCAAGTATTGATAAGGGAATTGATTTTGTTTTAGATAATAGTAAAACAATTCAAGTAAAAACTGTTTTTAGAATAAATTATCCCAGAAGAAAGAATAATGCTACCGTAAGTATTGCTACCACTCGTTATGTAAGGGGGGATAGAATACACGAAGTTAGAAATATTAGGGCAGATTTTTATATTATTTGGGTTATACCTTGGGATGAATTTTTTATCGTTCCACGAAATATTGTTAAGAATATAGGAATAACCCTAAGTTTTACTAAAACAAATAATGAGGGTTTATATAGATTTAAAAATTGTTGGAATTTATTAAAAAATGGAGGGGCAAAATGAGCAAGGTTAATGGAGAGGTTAAGATATGGTCTGAAAATACCATAGAGAAAAGAGAAGTGAGTATTGAGGAGATTAAAGAGAGATGGGATACGGCTTTTCCAATAGACAGACAAGCCCACAAAGACATTCAAACCCTTCTCTTCCTTCTCGAAAAATCGCAAAAAGATTATGAAATAGAAGAGTCTATTATCCTCTCCTTCTCAATAGCATGTATCAAAAATTGTAAGAAAGCTGAATCCCTTCTCGAAAAGGAGAAGGAACGGGTGAAGGAGTTGGAGAATGAAAATTATCAACTAAATGCTCTTTCTGAAAGTTTGCTATTAGGGAAACAACTGGTAGAGCAACAGAGGGATGGCGTTGAAGATCACCTTCAGAAATTGGTGGAGAAAACCGAAAAGGAGAAGGAGAGAATAGAGAAATTAACCATAGAAATAAGTAAATTCAAGACAATAGAAGAATGGAGTCACCTTGGTGTTGGAAAAGCAGTAGAAGCAGAAATGTGTCTATTAAATCATTATTTTGATTTGAAAAATGAACTTGAAAGGGAGAAGAAGAGGGTTGTGATTTGGGAGAAGGAAGCCGAAGCTCAAAAGGAGAGGGGGAGGATAAAGGAGTTAGAAGAACTCATAAAGATTCAAAATGAAATTATCACCAACTCGGAGATAAGGATAAATGAATTGGAAGTTTCTCTTATAGAAGTGAATAAGAATTGGATGGAGGAATATAATAAGCTTAAAATACAATACGCTCTGGCTGATCCGTACAGACTGTCAATATAAAAGATGGCAGATACGGGCAGAACAGGCCGAAATCAACCTCCAAAAGTTGAAGATGACTTCAAAACTAAAATTCACAGTATTGAAGAACAAGAATAATTTTTATACATAACGATAAGGTCAGCGGCGCTTTTGGCGTCCGCTGGAGTGATTTGTTATAAGGAGATTTTATGAAAAAAATAATAAGGCCACCCGCAATCGAAGATGGGGAATATTGGATTGGTAAATTCCTTGTAAAAGTAGAAAACGACATCATTAGCATAAGTCCTCGGCATTTATGGTCTCACAATCATCAAAGAGTTGATACTATATTTATCGAGCACCTGCATCAGGATTATTGTATCTTGAGGCTCAAACATCAAAAAGACAGTAAAGAAGCAGAACATCGTATATCCAAATTAATATCATCAAAGGAATGGAAGCCACGAGCCTTTAAATACAGATAACAAGAGATATACGGATTTGAATGGAGGATAAAAGGAGAAAACTATGACAAGAAATGAGCATTTGCAATGGTGCAAGGATAGGGCATTGGAATATGTGGATGCCGGAGATTTACCACAGGCATTTGCCTCAATGTGTTCAGACCTAAGTAAGCATTCTGAAACAGCAGGTCATATTGGTATCGAACTTGGAATGGGATTAATGATGATTGGTAATTTAAATACATCCGATAAGATGAGAAAGTTTATAAGAGGATTTAATTAATAATATTCAGGACTAAAATTTACAGTGTTGAAGAACGAGAATAATTTTTATACATAACGACTGAACTAAGCCGCCGACTGCCGTGGACTGAATCGTAACAAACTATCCACGGTCGGCTTGAGTGAATGGTTATATTTCCGCTTGGATGCAATCAAAATGAAAAAATGGAAAATAATAAAATTAACGACTTTTCAGATCAACTTACTTATTATACATTTACGTTGGTTGATCGAAGAAACTGATTGTGGAGATAAGGCTACACTTACACGAATTTACCAAAAGTTATTAGCGGAAATATAACGCTCCGGCTCACTTGGCCGGTAAGGAGGAATCATGAAATCTAAACGAGCTATTCCGGCTCAAGTGCAGCCGGTTGTTATGCCGGAAATTGTTTGTCTTTGCGGTTCCACTCGCTTTTGGAAAACATTCAGGGATATAGGCTTGAAGTTGACGCCCCAGGGGAAAATTGTTTTGTCGATTGGGATATGTGCTCCTGATTCCAAAATCTTGGCCCATCCAAATAGCCCAAACGGGAAGTTGCAAAAAAGACGACTTGATGAACTCCATAAACGGAAAATTGATCTTGCTAACAAAGTATTGATTTTGAACGTAGGAGGATATATCGGTGAATCGACTCGAAGTGAGATTGAATATGCGGAGGCCCACGGAAAGCTGATTCGATATTTAGAGGCATAACAATATTATTAACAAGCCAATTTGCCCTGATAACACAGTTGGGGATTTGAATGGATGAGGAAAGGAGGATGAAATGAGGTTACTTGCTGTAGATAAAAATGACATGTGGATTCTTTTAATGTCAACTATTCGTTACTCAATGGGACGTAGGACTTATATGTCGAGTCTGGCTGGTGAGTTGGTTATCAAATATAGAAATTACCTCACGAAGGATCAGTTGACTCAAATTGTGGGGGAAATCAGGAAGGAATTGGAACTTGTTGAAAATTCGGGTTGCTTCTTAGGAGATGGGGTAGATCACGAGGCATGGAAGAAAACAGTAAGTGCAATAGAGAGACTAATAAAATAATTTCATGGTTTAATCCATTTTCCGACATACTTACCTCTTGCTCTAACCTTCCATTTACTTTTCAGTTTCTTTTGATCATTAAGGATTTTATACATATCCTCTAAATGTCTATGAAACTCCTTCTCAAGAAATTCCGTAAGAGCTTGGGCTTCAGATTTCGATCTTACAAAAACTTCTATCCCCATTTCAACCCCACAATCCCACCAACAATAAGTAGTACATAGATTAAATCTTTGATTGATACATGTTCTCCGATATAGGCATTGGCAACAAATGCAAGTCCCATTACCAATCCTGATTGAAGAAACCATACGGACAAGAAAGATTTGGGACTATTCTGCCATGCGTACCAGAAACAGTAAGTGGTGAATACAGAGAGTAGTCCCATCATTATTGAGTTTATGGTGTTGAAGTGTAATAGTTTTGATAGAGTGTTTAAAATAACGAGTGAAATAGACCCTATGACTGATCCTATGAACCACATGGGTTATCCTTTCTGTTTAATCCTTCTAACTTGCAATCTGACCTTATCATGCTTTGATCCACCGAAGTTGAAATAGTTCATCGTTTCCCAAAGCAGGGATTCATGGGACTTCAGTTCGTCTTTCACATCGTCCTCAATCACCCACGGTAAGGCTTCATTATTATTACCTGTGAGAGTATACCCATTATCTACTCTCGTGATCTTTAACGACCAATCAGTTGGTATTGTTGGTATAACACCATTCTTCATTGATGTTAGATCAATGTTTGCGTCACAGGGTTTCCCACACTTCTCACATTCAAAACTACACGTGCCTATCCGCATCTTCTTTGGATCATCGCCAATGAAATCGGGATATATAGCGTATTTCACATCAGCATTGCAACATTTGGACTTATACATTGTACCACCTCTCTTTCACAATATATCTTATAAAATCTAACTCTTCGTTGGTAACATCTCTCATATCCCACTCATCTCTGAATATACTGAACTCTTCAATGTTCTTTGTGAAAAATCTAATTTCTTCTGAATGATACCCACGGTCTTCGGGATGATGTACCTCTACCCTTCCTCCAATATATCCAGTATAATCAGGGTTCAGTATCATTTCTTCGACAAATGAAATATAAATCATAAACTCTGTCAGTGAGTATTATTGACAGTAAAATTGATTCACGCCGTACTCACGGGAAACTTCTTCTTATAGATAGTTTTCTTCTTCTTGCGTTTTCTACCCGACACTAAGTACGTGCCGAGAGCATTCCCCGCAATAGCTGAAAGGATATATGGAGGGTAGAGTCGGTTTATTACAATAAGGACAAGTGCCAACCACCCCAACCCTTCCGCTACGATGTCGTAAATCGTTGCCATCCACTTCTTGCGGATTACAATCGCCACTGTCCTTCGATCTGCAAAGTAACTTTGGAATAGTTCTATTAGGAAGATTATCGCCACCCAAAACAGAATCTTCATTCATTATACTTCAGCCTCCGTCGTATCGAGTTCTAATGCCTCGGCGATCTTGATGATAGTTTGAGTGTTGATTTTTATCGTTTCGGTCAGATTTGCAATAGCAATAAGGAGTTTTTCGTTTATTTCACACATTGCACGCCTCTACCACGCAATTGCGTGGTCTTACCACTCATTTATGAATCAAATTACCTACACTTTTCAACATTTGCTGGTATTATGTTTTAAGTGAAATTTAGCAAGTTTGTCATCAAATAGTATCGGGGTTGTCTTATCAAACACTGCCACGAATCCCGCCTTCCACTCCGCATGGGAAGTTTCCCATACACTTTTATATGCTACTTTATCTCCGTTTACCATGCACCCAGGATATATCAGATAATGCTTCGATGATGGGTCTTGTTCAATGCCCCACCAGTGACCGTGGGCAATGATGAGACTTCTACCTCGCTTTGCTACAATTCTAATCGCAGGGATTCCCCCGATTCTGACGACATTCTTGGGATGAATAACCTCCCACTCATCTCCAATGTAGCAATACCGATATGAGTTTACATGGATTCGTGATGTAATGTCATGCTTCTCTTTGTTGGTATCGAGCAATCCCCAAATCTCATCAAAGGATGTAGCCTTATTCAATCTCAACATCATCATCCAGAACCTTACGTCATGGCTACCGAGGATGAAATATACATTGGTGAACACTTCCAATAGTGACTTCACAACCTTGCGAGTATAGTCCACGTCCATGTCGAATCGTGTCATGTCACTTGGGTCGGTATCGAACCTACTAAACTGTAACTGATCCCAGAAGTCTCCTCCGTGGATGAAGTTCTTAATCTTATACTTCAACCCAATATCGAGCATTTGATTGAATATCTTTTCGTTAACGAATGGAGAGTGTACATCACTACAACAAATAAACTCGTCCCAATTCAACTTTAGATATTTGTTATAAAGTTTTGTATCAGATGCGACGAGATAGTGCTTATTGAACTGGTTGGGAGGTGCTGTTGTTAGGATTCTTTTGACGTCGGAAAGGTTATATAGAACATTGTGATAACTTGATTTTCTTACTTCGAGATCGTGTTTACTTGCGTTTGTTGCAACAGTACCTCTGTTAATGCCTAATTTTTGGGCAATTTCCCGTGCGGACAACCATTCATCCATAGGGTATTTTTCCTTTCATTGATTTTTTGTGTTAGTAACACAATTTCGCAATAATGTCAAGGCTATATTAGTTATGTGACGAATTTTGTCAAATTAGACACGGTTCTAAACACATGCAAGAAGTAGGACAATATCCGCAATATTACCAATATACGACCACTCTAAAATTTGTTCTGAATGCCCTTTGCCTTAGAGATTTCTCTCAACCCAAAAAAGAAACCAATAATGGATAACAGAATTATCCATTGCCAGTCCACAAGTTTCAGTTCCTCAAAATCAATCTTGAGTAGTTTACCCAAGTGCTTATAGACCACTGTATAGAAGAAGATAGTTAGAGAACCAATACCCCCATAAGGTCTGACAACACCATTAAACATTCGTATGAGCCAGGGAGATTTCTCTGCCTCGATTTTTGCCAGTGCCCTCGCATCAACTTGATCCTCGACAGATTTCTCAAATCGAGAGAAGTCCATTTTCTCTAACTCTAACGTGAGTTCTGTTTGAAGTTTGAGTTTGGTTGCTTCATCAATTTTATCCCCTGCAACTTTGTCAATCACTTTTCCGCCAAGACTTGCTACTGCTTGAATAATATCACCTATAATTGGTATTGCCATACATTCCTCCTATTTTACCCATCTTACATGAAGTAGAAATTCATCAACATCTTGCGTCCTTTGCAAGAACTCATCAAACGCCTTACCACTCGATATAACTCCATTCTTTCCCATCACGGGTTCATATTGTTCTCCCAAAACCGTACATCCGTGAGAGTCATCCATGATATTACCTTTGTGAAATAAACAGAGAGTGCGATTGGGAATGTTTGTAATTTCAAATGTATTACCAAATTTGATGGATGATACACGTTTACAAGTGTAGTCCCCATTAGGGTAGCAACTTACTTCCTTCATATTATTTAGCCACGGCCTCTCAACTGTCACACAGAATGGGGTATCTCCGTCGAGCATTACTCCAAATGTGCCATCTTTCATACTCGGAAATCTCCAAAGCCAAAACTCTTTCATACACCACCTTTCTCCAATATCTTTAGGTACTCTCCCTGACGTTTAAGTTCTTTAGTAATCATAATTAATGCCTGTTCACCATTGATTAATTTCTTGATATACTTACGTATAATTCCAACCATACAGAGATTGGCATTCTTGATTTCAGCAATGGCTTCTTTATGAATAGTATTTGTCATATGAGACTCTTCGCTACCAGCAATCTAAAAATTCCAAATGCACCTTCAGTTGCAATTTTCTTGCTTACTTTATATATACGACCCCTGTATCCATACAGAAATATCTTTTCTTCCTCGTCGTATCCCCAGTAGATTCTCCCGTTCTCGGTTGATCCCCAAACGATAATTATTTGCCGTGCAAGGAGATAAGCGAACCCAAATGAACCATCTTGTCCATTAACAGAACAACTAAACTCAAGTATGAAGTCTCCGTCGCTATCTGGTTTAGCACGTAAGGCCAATTCCTTCGCCTTCTCAAACGGGGCAGGAGTCTGAGCAAATGCCAAAACTGTGAGAAGTACCACAATTAGGGACAATATGCAGATTAGTGATTTCTTCATTCTTACCTCCTATCGGCACACTATTTGGTAAATTATATAAATCACACCTAACGAAAATACAGCACCCCCACTTATTGCCGATGCAAGTTTTATCACGTTGGTCTTTCGTCGCTTCCTTGCGAACTCGCATCCAGTCTCATCGATGGTGTCCACACATTTCTTGACGGATGAGACACCTTGAAATAGTATCCAATTCTGTTCACAAGGTTCTTTTGATTTGAAGTCTTTTTCTGTAATGTTGATCTCGAATCCGTTCATTTCTGACTCCTGATTACGTTCTGTTTTGACGGTTGTGATTTACGTTTTTCACGTGTGAGACGTTCTGTGAGTAATCCTACTCCTACAGCGACGGGTGGAAGGAGTTGGAATAAGGGTAGTCCTTCTTCGAGAACGGATTTCTTCATGGAGGAGGTGATGTCGAGGGAATGAACTTTCACCATATTTTTTTCATTGCGTTGTCTCTTGAGAGCATCTATCGCACTTTCTCCTGGTAGTCCCCTTAACTCACCCGTAAACGGTTGTTCAAATTGTGTCTCCCCCACCTTTGCTCCCCACTTCTTCCCAAACTTATTCATATATTCAGGGATAATCTTGTCATAGAAACCCTTCATGCCTTCGCCGCCGACCTTGAGGTCAACACCCTCGATTCTTGCAAACTTAAATGGAATATCTGGTTCCTTAATCTGATTTAGTAACTTTTGAGCAGGTTCTTTCCCGACATATCTTTCAATTTCTTCAGGTCTAACTCCACCTTGTTCTATTACAGGTTCGTTGGCCTTTCCGAAAGCAATCAATCTTCCTGTTTTTGTACTACCATTATATTCATAATCAATAGAATTAATATGTTTACTCAAATCATACCTTGCCGCCTGTTGTTCCCCCGTAGTCCATGCAACCTTGTCGTATCCATTCTCTGATGCCCACCTGACCATGCGTCTCATCATGAGTTCGTGCCAAGTTTTAGCGAAGGGAGCGGCGGGTACAGGAATACCTTTAATGCTTTTCAAATGTTCGTACCATCTGCTTATCATTTCAGGATGAGCACCTGCTTTTTCCAACATTGCCCCTGTTATACGTTCTTCTGGTTTTTCGCTAACCTTAACCCCTTTCTGTTTTAAGAAATCTTCAAATTCCTTATTTATTTTCTCCCATTCTCCCTTATATCCTTTCTCCCTCCCCGCCTGATGCCAATCAGATTGCACTTCCTCAATGAACAGCACCTTCTTCCCCTGTGCATCTACACGGTCATTGAAGCGAACATGGGCGAGGACGTTGGGTTCATCGAAGTGAGTACCCTTGAACGTAGGAGGTCGTTCAGCAATTAGTTTATTTCCTTCTATCATTAGTGCATCCCATTCTTTCAATATCTCTGGATGCTCTTTATGCCATTGCGCAGGTTTTGCTGAAATTTCATCCAAACGGGTTTGTACTTCTCGTAATCGTATAGACTCTTTTTGTGGCAATGTAAGTAACAACTCCCTATAATTCTCTCCACCTGGGAGTTGCCATTGGAAAAACTTAATGTCCGTTGTCAATGGCCCCATATGAGTTTTAAACCCAGAAGGCCCACCCTTCACTACCTCCTCCACCTTCACTTCATTCTCCCTCAAATGTTGCATCACATCATTCTTACTCACCTTCCCTGTCTTACTCGCTAAGAAATCATCCAACCCTGTCCACTTTACCTCATCAACTTTCACCCCTGGCGTATTCAGCAGTGCTCTCACCTGCTCCACAGGGGCAGAGTTAGGCATTTTATCCTCGATAGTGCGTTGGAGAGTGGAATACCACATTGGGACAGGTTTAGTCTCTCCCAGACTCCCTCTTTGCCCCTTCAACACCCCCATTGGACGTAACCTCTTTGTTTGACCCTCTGTGAGTTGAAATGTGGGGCCTGCAACCGTAGATTGATACTTAGGACTACTGGGGTCAGTCACATTCCACAAGTGCATAGCATCGTTGGAATAAGGGGTGAATTTCTGCAATCCTACGTATTCAAGATTGTCAGGTGTCACTTTTGCCTTCTCTGCTGCAAGTTTGGCCTCAGACACCAATTCTGGATTCTTTGACCATTCTTCATAGGGTATACGTGCCACTCCACTTTCGACCCTACGCATCTCCTTTGGTAACTTTCCTCTAACAGCAAATGTATGACTTTTTATAAATTTTTCAATGTTTAATGGAACATCAACATCTGGCATTGCTAAATATCTATATTGTTCTGGAATACCAATATCCCATAAAGCATTACCACCTTGTATCCAATTTGCAAGTTTCTCATTTATATTTCTGCCCCTGTAGGACATCAGTTTCTTGTTGTCGAATAGTTTTACTTTCTCTTCAGCAGGTATAATAGATTCAACCTTGTGTGCAAATTCGTGGCTAAGAATATCCATTCTGTCTTTTGCACTATGCTCAAAAAAATCAACAGAGAGTGCAATATCCCCGTTGGACTCCAACCACGCAATGTGTTCCTTTGCATAATCGGGTTTCTTTTCTATTAACCGGAAGCCAGGGATTTCAATTTTCCCAAAGTCATCTAACGAAACAGTAGACAGATACTTGCGTACTTGGTGGAAGGAATATCCTTTTTTAAGGTTTATTTCTGGTACGCCAATTAAATCACTATCTATAATTTTACGCATCTCCTTGATAGGTTCAAGTGCCTTACGTGCAGATTCAAGTTCAGGTATAATACCTTTTTTGAGTCCAAACAGTTCTGCACGTCTAATCTTAACTTCAGGTGACACAGGAGCCTCTCGCATATAAGGACTGACTTCTGGTATAGGAGGCCGTAGTCCAATAGGTAATGGAGTAGGCACAGGTTCAGTAGCAGGTCGTGGAACGGCAGGTAATTGAGGAATTGGTGAAATTGCTGTGGGTTTAGGTGATGGGACTGTGCCCTCTCCTGTTCGCATTCGTGTTATGACATCAGATGGGACTTTGGGGTATTGTGTAGGTGCACCATGTCGCCTTAACCCTAGCAGAAGCGGTAATGACATTATGGCGGTTCCCGCAACAGTACCGGCCATTGCTCTCTCTTCCTCAGTAGGTTCACGTTCACCAAATGGCATTGCCTCTGCCATCCACGGGAACTCAGATGAAGATGGTCTGCCTCCCTTCGCCTCTCTTGCAATATCAGCCCCTTTCTCTGATGCTCTACCAAGTAACTCAAAGGGCATAAATGTTGCTTCAGTGATTTTGCGTCCTGCCTCTGTCTGAGGTTGATAAATGAGACCCTTCCCCACGGCCTCACTCCATTCTCGACTTTTCCCGAAGGGCAATCCAGCCACTCCTGCGAGTCCCATTGCAGGCAGTCCGTAGGTTTGAGAGAACAGGTTGGCTCCCGTCTCTACCGCTCCCCAGGGTTGAGTCACGAGGGTCTTGGCCGTCTCGATAGCGGGATCGTATAATCTTTCTTCTTCAGACTTAACTGAGTTCGACATTAAATCTTCACACCTCTATGGGGACGTGCGAAATAAACGTCTCATTGCACCATAACCCAATGTACCATACATTATCCCATATCCGATAAATCTTGCCAACCACTTCGTCTTCGGATGTTCCTCAAAATATCTTCCAAGTTTGGTTGGATCAGACGACAATCTAATAGCATCCAATTCTTCCTTATTAAACACCGTCTGCATTATTTCTTTCTTTCCCGCCACTAAACGCCTTAGTTGTTTTCCTGTTTTCAACGGATTATTCTCTACTTTAGTAGCAACATCGGTAATTAGTCCTCTCTTCATGTCTTGGAAACTCTCTTCTGACATAGCATTTTTAACTTCTTGAATAGTCTTCAAATCAGTGGTCAACAAACTGGGTAGTTTTTCTGCACTTCTTTTTTGAAGTAGAGCAACTGCACTTCTTTGTGGAACAACTCGGTTACGCCAGAAATTTATCGCATTCTGTCCTTCTTTGACGATTTCTGGATTTCCCAACTTTTCTGCCGTTGCGTTTAAGTCCTTATGAAGCGCATCCAACATTTGACTCGCTCTCCATCCGACTCTTCCTCCCTTTGTGGATGCTTCGCTAAGAATACTTCTTGTTGTATATGCCTCTTCAATCGTGGATGGACGTAATGTAATTCCAGTTTGTCCTGTTTCCTCTGCCCTCCGCATTAAATCTATTTCTTGTTCAGCAGTAAGACCTGCCTTCCTTCTTGTCTCATATGAAACTCTACCATAGACTTTATTGGCGAATGCCTTCTCTGCATCGGTAGAAGCAGGATCGAGCAATACATCATCAACAGACGAATATAGGTTATTTAGTGGTGTTTTAGTCTCTTTGGGGAAGAGTTTCTTCCATCCTTCATATAATTGATTACCTTGTTTAGAAACATCTTTGTACTTTTGTTGCGCCCCTTTCAATCCAGACTCTCCCGCAAGTGATGGTTCTAACTTCCCACCAACAGTTTTGAATACTTCTCCAATCTTTCCTCTTTGCGTCCAAGGTCGAGTAGCCACTTCCTTTATAGCACCTGGAATGCGCATTGCTTTTCCAATCCCATAGGGCAATAAACCAAGTCCCACATCTTTTGCTGTCGCAACTGCTGATTCAGTGGGAGTCTCAGGTTTACTAACCCCAGTCAATGTTTCAATTCCTCTACCTGCCCTTTCACCTGCGGCATACCCCAACGCAGTCCCCCACGGCCCGAAGAATGATCCTACTGTTGCTCCACCAATTCCGAGTGCAGGCGTGGTTCCCTTGATAAATTGCCGTTTAACTTCTTCTTTGTTTGTCCACAAAAAATCAAGGGCACTCTTTCCTGCCCCCGCTTCCTCTTCTGGTGTTAATGTGGCAGGGGATAACTCTTGTTGAGGAGTCAGGGGTGGGATATTTGCCGTAACCTCTCTCGATGTAGGCTCTTTCACAGCAAGAGAAGGTGAAGGTTTTGGCTTGCCGGCTACTAATCCTTTTCCAACAGGAACTTCCTGCCAATCATCAATCGGAACTTCCTTCCAATCTGTTATTTCTGGCATTACTTTATCTCCTCAGTCCCATCGGAATAAATGTATTTGGTTTTGCCTGTACTTGGACTAACAAATTGTTTTACTACTGTCTTTTGTCCAATGGGTGTAGGATCAATCGCATCTACATCAACACCCAAACCTTGCAATATTCCACGAGACGCACTCGACAAGAATCCAAAATCTTTGGCTTTACCCAACCCAGATTCATACCTATCCTTTAACGCACTTATTCTCGATCCCATAAGTTCGAGTGACCCATTAATGAAGGCATCCCACATTGCAGGAGTAGCTGTACTTGGATCAGTAATGGTGCTTTTCCATGATTTTATTTCTTGGTCGGTTGCTCCACTTCTTTTGAAGATATTCGCCATCTCTCCCGCAACAGCATTGAATTTTGTCTTTACTCCAGTTATCACTCCCAGTCGCTTCACAAGTCCCTCTGAGACAGGAAAATACTTTGCAAGGAGGTTTGTGGCAGCATTGGCAGTAGGCCAATTACTATTTGCGAGTTCGTCTTTGGCTTTAACCAGCGAATCAATGTGCCCGATGGCAGTATTGAGAGCAAGAAGGTTATCCTTGTCTTTACCAGAAGTGAAACTCTTTCTTAGATTGTATCTGACTTGATACTCCGCAGCATTAAATTCTGGATCGTATTTTTCCGCTCTTCCCATTAAGGCTACCCATTTAGGATCTCTCATTGCGAATGAACCAGGCCAAGGATAGTTATAATTAGTGAGACCCTTGATGATTCCCTTTTGATCTTCAGTTAATCCTTCTAAGGCAGCATCATTTTTGACTCCCTTAATTTTTGGTATAGTTTGTGTATCAGGAGATAAGGGGGGGATACCTCCCGTCTGCACATTCAATTTCCTTCTGTCCAACTCATTGAGAATCTCGCCTTCACTTGCCTCTCTCCCAAGTCTTTTTCTAAGATCACTACGTACTAACTCCTCGGTGGAAACAGTTCTTGGTGTGGTCTTTCCCATAATTCCAGCAGGCAATATACCTCCAGGGGTTGCCCACACATATTCACCACGCTCATTTTGTACTAAATGAGGAACAGGTGGTGTCGTTGGTTTCGCCTTTGCAACATCCAATGCACCCTTTTGGGCAATATACTGTTCAGCAAGTTTACCCTTTGATATATCCGCAACATACTTTTCACCAGGAGTCATTCTCATCCGTGCAGCAGTATATTCGTATTCAGGCATACCCCTACGAGAAGAGATACCTGCGGCTTCACGCAATTCCTTATCTGCCAAGTAACGGTCATACTCTTCCTGTTCCTTGCGTGCTTTCACTACTTGCTCATCATACTTCATTGCATCGGATAGGTTTTGAATACTCGCATCTTCTTCTTTTTTCCATCTATCAGAAACTTGTTGGTTATAAAATATATCAGTGGGATTCGGTGCACTCGCAGTCAATGTACCTTCTGGTAGAGTATAACGTATTTCACCTGAAGGAAGGATTTCTTTAACTGCTTCATTAGGTGTGGAGGACTTCATTGCCTCAATTAACTTTCTCTTCTTCTCCAACTCACTCTCATCCTCAACAATAGGAGGAATAGTAACCGCACCTTCTTGAGCAGAGAATAACGGTATACGTTTCTTCCTTTTCTCATTTTGTTCTTGCCACAGGAGGTCACTTCCCCCTAACTTTGTAGCCTCTGGTTGAATACCGTAACTACGTGATGTAGGAGGAGAAGGTAATCCAGGTATGGATGAAGCAACTGAAGCCATTGATGCTTCTTTTTGCTCTAAACTAATTGGGGGAGGAGTAAGTATTGCCAAGTTTGATTCACGCATGGCACTGCTCAATGCGTCTAAGCCCTTACCAGCTTGAATATCACCTTCTGGATTAGGTGCACCCATAGATGATGTCTCAGTAAACACACGGGGGTCTCTTTCAATTCGGTCAAGTAGGGAAGTTACTCCACCCCCCTCCTGTCTCGACTCAAGTTGCATGGGTTTAGGTGAGACAGAGGAGACAATTTTATCTATACTCTTGAGGGCAGAAGCAAGTATCTTCATCTTGCCATCTTCAGTATTATTCACCATGTCATTGGACGTAGGATTCATTGCGGGATTGACATTGCCTCCTTCTTGACGTGATTCCAACGGTATTACTTCCCCTTTACGTGCAGGAAAATACACTCCAGGAGCAGTCACAATCTCTGGTGCATTCTCCGCAATCGTATATCCATGTGACGGCTTGCTCATACTCAATAATTCAGTTAATCGCTCCAAGTTGGGATCAATCCCCTTATACCAATCAGTTCTCATTACATCCTCCCATCATTACCCATGAGTAACTACCATTGTCTCATCAGCTTTCTTTGCAGTAATTATTTGCTCATCATATTCGTGGCTCTCGCTATATTGTGAATGGGATGAAGCAGTAGCCCCCGCACTCACGCTCGACCATGCACCTGCCACCAATTGAGCAGCTATTCTCCCAAGTGCATCTAACGCTTGCACTCGAAGCTGATTGAGTGCCTCCTGATTTCTAAGACGTATATCCTTATCCTTAATTAGTAAATCAATATTACCAAGAGATTGCCTAAGTCGTATGTCAAGCAACTTCTCATCCAATCCAGCCTTGCCAATTAACCATTCTGACGTAGCCCTAAACACATCTGATTCTACAGCCTTCGCTTTAGCGTACGCCCCAATCCTCACATCCTCTGATTGAAGTTTAGCTGTGAAAGCACCAATTTGAGAAGTGTAGAGTTGAATTTTACCTATATTATACTGCATCCTATTCTTGGCAAATTCAAATATGCTTGTCCTCTCCGAATTTACGACATTGACATCCTCTTTGAACTTGGATAACTCTTTATTGATGACTGCCACTGATGCCTCATACACTCTCTGGGCTACCCAATTAGTCCACCGAATAATCATAGCCTCGTATGCTATCCCTTGTTGAATGACAAAATGAGCATTGTTGAGTGCCAGTTCAAAGGACTTAATTAATATATCACGACTGGTAGTGAGACGTGAATTAGTATAGGCTAACTGTTCTTCCTGTATCATTGCGCACAACATCCCATCTGGTAAGTCCCATCCCACCTCTGCCCACAGTGATGCCTTCCTATCCAATCCATCTTCAAGAACCTGTAGTGCTCTTTCTTCATCCCTAATGAAGATAGCGTCCTCTACTGATTGCGTAATGCCATTACTTCCCTGTACCAAGTCATCATAGAGTTTAGTCTTTAATGATGTAAGGAGTGAGGACACATAAGTATTGCCACCTGGATTCACGTCACTCGTATTTGACACGGGATAGGCTGGAAGATCAGACAATACTGTCTCATCATCCACAAGAACGGGTTCTGCAGGGTCGGATGGCATAGTGATCTCAAGTTGAGTCGTATCCACAGTCGGAGGAGTGTTGGTGATTGCGTTAATTGTGATGTCTGTCTCATCGAGAGATAGTTGCTCATTGATAATCTCAAGTTCAGATGCAAGGTTTTTTAGTTCATTGATTGCGGCTAAGGTCGTATCATAGGTAGTCTCGGCTTTGGCATCCAACTGGCTAAACTTCTCATTTACCAACTGTAATGCAGTTAATACTGTTTCTGCCATTTTACTCCTCCCACTTTAATCTGTCATCAGTGATAGTATCTATTCCTATATCTCTCTTCATTCCACCTGCCCAATCAGGATTCATCTCGGACATTTGTTGTGCCATAAACTTCTCGGACTTATCTGTTTTAAACCCACATCCGAGTGGTTTTCTCTCTGGGCCTATTTCTTCACATGAATACATCGTATGATACTTGCCCCCCTCTGAGTCAGTACAGGATGGACATATAGATTTGAGTGATAATCCATCCTTTCGTCCACATTGAGGACAATCCTTTCTTGGAATAGTGAAATTCCCCTGCTCATCTTTTCTCTCGTGTGGGGCAGGATAATGATCGGCATCTTTCGATGACATTAATTTAGGAGCAATGCCCAGAAGGGGAGCAGTCTCATTATAAAGGATAGTAATGTTATTCTCTTCAGGCAATCCCCTGAGTTGTCTAATAACGGCTCCTGCCTTCAATATAATTTGAGTTATCTGATGTGGACATGGATCAAAAACCATGACTCCTCCTAAATGTTTTAACCAGGTGTAAACGGTAATCCGGTATTTGGATCAACTGGACAACAACCTGCCGTTTTCATATCGGCTGTTCTCTGATCATTATTGCCACACACACTGGCACCTGGGCAAAGCGGACTGTAATTGCAGGTTAATTCACAGGCCGAATTACATGCTTTCCACCAATCATTACCACAACCATATGCTGCTGTGTCATCACAACCCCACTTGAAATCAGCAGAGTCGTAGCAGTCATAGGTTGCCACGGCATGACCAGGGTAGTTCTGAAAGGTACTACTATAAGCAACACCAGTGCAATTATAGTCCCATATCCCTTCTACTGCATGGAAGTGACAAAAATCACCAGGCACACCTGGGGTAGGGTGTAAACAAGCGTGTTCACAAATCTTGCTTGCACAAACCCTCCAAGCAAGACCCTCAACAGTATAACAACTAACATAAAGGGTAATCGTGGTCGTATTTCCACAACAATCCGTCAAGGTAACGGTGTCATTATTCCCACAGTTAGGATTGTCCAATGGGGCCGTATAAACAACCGAATTTCCGACATTTGTATCCAGAGACCCGCTTCCTGTATTTGACCACGCATATGGACCACACCCCTGACCTCCTACCGACAATGTTTGCGTTTGACCACACCCCATTGCCAATGTAGTATATGAGATAAATAAAGACGGATTTTCCCCTACATCCTCGCAACACGAAATAAACCTTACTGTATTCGTCGTTCCACATCTGTCCACTACCGTTACTTCAAATCCCTGATCACAAGTCAACTCTTCAGAACAATTTACTTTCTCCAATGCCGCAGTTTCCCCAGATGGAAGGGATGGAGTTATTCTAAATAACCCATTCGATACTGTCCATTCAAATGGAAGACACCCGCCTTGAATTTCAGGAATGGCATATAATATTTTTGGGGTTGTTGGCACACAAAGTAGTACGTATATGCCTGCCACTTCACTTGGAACCTCACAAATCTTTATCGTCTTGTAAAATATAAAGGATTGCCCGCTGCATGTTGGCCCACCTGCTTGAAGCGCAGTCAGGGACTCCCACCACAAACTCACCAATCTCCCACTTGCAGGTTTTAGACAGCAATCCACCTTAATAATCGTGGGATCGTTTTCACACAAGGTCAATCCTTGATTTGTGATGAATCCTTGCATGAGCATATAGCCTAAACCTGATTTGGAGAATTCCACAGCATAGGGGCCTATATTACTCCATTCCGTGTATGCTTTCCACAAAAAATATGCTCCACCACTATCACCATCAAATTTAATAATCTCTGCCTGACATCCCCCCCAGAGACTATAGATTGTATGTTTTAGTGGATTAGGTGGAACAGGAGGAGTATTCCAGTCCTCCCCCATATAGTGAGGAACCATTATTCCACCATAGGTATAAATCAACTCCTTAACAGTTATTCCATCTGCCTCATATGTTTCCGCCTCATACCAGAAAGGTCGATTTGGAGAACTTCCAGTCAGTATATACGCATTCTCCCCTTCGGCAACCGTAAAGGTTAAGGGACTGCAATCTGGACAATCATCAATTCCGTATGAATAATATGTCTTAATAAAATCAATACCCTCAACCTCAAGTGTCCCATCAGGCTTATTTATCACCCATACATCATCAACTTTGGTAAAGGTTTCTGTCCCTGGAGCATACCAATTCATTGGAGGAATTGATTCAGGTACATTATAGAGGATGATGTTGCATGATGGCATTAGCATTACAACCCCAGAAGGCACATGAATTTCAATAAAATCTTGTCCGAAGGAACTTGCAGCAATAATTTTGGCGACTATACCCATATCACTAAATAAATATCTCACTGAACGCAATTGGTCAAGTTTATTGAATGTCATCATATTCTTGGTTTGGTACAAGAGTTTGTTGGCCTCCCCAATATACGGAGTGGCATTAGCACCTGTAGGTACTATCTTCCACTGTACTGTCGTGGAGGGGTACTGGTATAGCCACTCGTCTTCTTTCTTACTCACCTGACTCTGCCCCTTACCCTGTCCACGTCAATAGCAATGGAGTCCAGGTCAAAATCGGCTCCATCCTTATTTATAAACCCAAATGCGTAGAATTGATCTCGCAATCCACGTCCAAACTTTGCCCTATCCTCTCGGAGTCTCTCATTGGTGAACGCAATTTCCTTCTCATATACAGTCTGCTCATCTTCCCGTATACGGAATACTACTTTACCATCTGATCTATAAACTATCCACGCTTCACGTGGGTATGTCGTAACCTTCTCCGCAAAATTTACTGGGCCAGTCTCGATTTCAGAATCAATATCCGTTCCACTATCGTCATCACCTTCAAGTAGATAGACACCATCCGATAACACTCCATAATAGTGACCATTCATATACCCTATGGACTTAATCGGATACGACGCATATTCTGTTACAGCATAGTTGTAAGCATTCATTACTGTAGCACCATAAACGCTTACTGTCCCACGTATATTTATTATCCCACTCCACGAAGGGAATGTGCCAGCTATTACAAATGCCCCTACATTTGGAGTTATGGTGATGGATGATGTCCATCGTGGGACACTACCACTGATTGTTGCTATTTCTCCAGATAGGACACGTACATTTGAACTCCATTTGGGGAATGTTCCTGCAATAATAACGTGTTCGCTGGGGATTACAATAGTCCCTGTCCACTTCGGGACTTCCCCTGCGATAGTTACTACTTCTCCGACAAGAATATGTACGTCAGATGTCCATGTCGGAAATTTACCAGATAAATCTAACGCCCTGCTGACAATTTCTACGTCAGCAGTCCACATGGGGAACTCACCTTCAATAGTGAGAGTCTCTGAATCCCCGAATGAACCTACAAATCCCCTAATGAGTTTACTGGAGGGCCAGGTGGCGTCGGCAGAACTGTACACCCATCCCTTACCACCAAAATATTCATCTTGGTGCAAGGGTCGTTGAGGAGTAATATCATCCCATACTGTCCTATCATAATCCCACCACGGTTGAGCCTCGTGGGTTGAGTTCAGAAGGATACTCATGCAGCACCCATCCCCCTTTTTGTGGTGAGAATATTATTCGTCAAGAACAGCCCAAACATCGCATACTGGAGCCGTAGCAATAACCCAGATGACAATGCTCGTAGTAGATGGCGTACAGTATAGTCCCCTTGGGAATGTAAATATGAAACCCGCCCCAACAGTTGCAGGACAGGCTACACGACGAAGAAATACTGTAGGAGCCGTAGGAGCAGTGGTAGTCCATGCAACAACGGCAGAACTTGTAGCCGCCTGATCTCCTTGCAATTCTGCTTGGAACAGTACGGGCGTAGTGGGATCAACACCGATAGCTGCTGGTCTACCAATACCGAATATTCCGGCTACTGCCGTAACCTGAGACAGTCCAATCTCAAGAATACGTGGCCGTCTTACTCCAGGAATAATCTCCCATGTAGCCCCACCTGCCGCTGTGACAATTGTTCTTTGTGATAGACTGTAGATTGCCATATTATCCTCCCTTACTCAATGTAAATAATCCCACTTCGTCTAATGTTTGCGGGATTAGTTGACCATGTTGGTTCTACTTCTTTGATTTCAATATAGTTTCCTACTGCAACAGCAATACTCAAACTTGCATTAGACCAAACTCTTTGTGCGTTACTTAATGCGAGAGTTTGAACGAGAGTATCGGTGGTGTTATTCAATCTTATATACATGCTCCAGTTTTCAGCCGTTCCTGCTGTACCTGCGTGGACGTGGATGTAGCAGACTTTAATGGTTCCAGCCTTCGGAATATAGATTCGCTGAATATCAGCAGTGGTAGATTGGGCAAGGTTCTTACTCCCCCAATAAACAGTCTGACCATCGGTGGTTGTGGCTTGGTTAGGACACTCAAATTGGATAGCATACCCCAATCCACCTCCACCACCAGGATGAGAGTGCTTCGTGGTCGAATCTCCACCTACGAGTTCAGAGTGACCAACCTGTTCTGCTTGCACAGCCATTTTTACACCGCCACATCATCATAATCGGCTTCGAGCTTTCCGTCAGCCGCACGTTGAATTGCAACGATTTTAAATTGTGTTGCTGCTGGATCGGTCTTGATATAGCCTCTATCCGTGGCAGCCATAGCATCAAGATTTGCCTTGGCAACACCAGAAGCAACTTTAATGCTTGTGACTGCTCCGGTAGCCAACGCCGTTGCATCTACCTCACCTGTACCTATTGGTCTTGCAGCCGCAGCCACGCTACTTGCCCTTGTGATTTGTGCCGATGCAGAATTGACCTTTCCGACAATTTGGTCATCGGTATAACTTTGTGCATTTGGATCTAATACCATTGTTTGTATTGCCATCTTACTTTCTCCTATCGTGGAACATCATCATAAATGACTACGAGTTTCCCTGTCTCTGGATCGACATATAAATTACTCACAGGACAATACCCTGGAGGTGGAATGGAGACAACAGACTTATCTTGTTCAACAGCCACCTCACGAAACTTTCTGTTAAGTAGATTCCTTAGTTCTTTGGCCTCTTTAGTAATCACGAGACATTACCCTTATTCAGCAGGGAATGTAAAAGCACAGGTGGTGACAGTTTCAGTGGCAAGTGCCGTGAGATTGGCGTTAGTAATCTGAATATCTCCTGTACCTACCCCTACTGTTCCCTGTAGTCGTCTTTCAGTAGTGATATCCGCACCAGTGTCGTTGATGTCTACGATACGCCCATAGGCTGCTGTTCCTGATGCAAACATTACCCCAGACCACGTTTGTCCTGTATCCTTTGCGATGCTTGCCAGAGAAGGAGCACCAAATCGGAGAAGTGAATTTGCATCCGTAGGATATATACCAGCCGATGGAGTAATAGCTCCTGTCATACCTGCGGCCAATGCAATTGTCATTGATTGATTGTTGGGGGCCATGATGTAAATAATTCCATCCGAACCTGTGGCACAAGCATTATACCCAATATCGGTAAACAGACGAACGCATCTAACAGCCACATCTTTAACAGCTAAGGCAGCACCTACGATGTATGTGGCGGTAGTGACTGCCCCATCGAGGGAACCCGTACAAGTAAACCCATAGGTTCTTCCTGCTGTTGCATCTGTTATCGTTTCGCTTTCTATCTCCCCCCATCCACGTAAGAGTTCTGCTGCCGTAGTATCACTGGACTTAGTAAATGTACCGAGATACGTTCCAGTTGGCACATCATCTGCCTCCGTAGGGATAGGGCTGGTGTATAACATCAATTTACAATCTGTAAAAGCATCTCTGAACGACCCCTTTCCCATTACATAATCCCTTAATCCTGTACTCCATTTCCACGACATTGTAGTTACCTCCTATTTAATATTATAATACCGTGACGACTCCTGACCAAGCAGGGAATCTTCCTGAAATCTCAAATCCTGGCAATGCAGGATACTCATATGCACACACGTAGTGCCAATACCCTCTATCATTCTTTACTGTGGCAGATGTCCTATTGGGGATAATGGGCGGACTCCACTTGTGCCACGTCACGTTCGTCACGTCACCCCCTGATAGTCCTACGAATATTCCTTCCTTCGATTCCCAATAAACTGCAAATCCTTTTGCATTGGGAAGTAACTTCTGTGCCTCTACTCTCACCCCACTACCATGAAATGCGGGGGATTCAGTAACCTTAACAGGTGTCATCTTCTCTGGAGATGCACCATGCAGGAAATAGGTGTATTTTCCTGCACTCACATACATTCCATCATTCACCATTCTCATCATGGTAATCTCACCATCAAACTGCTTATGGTTGTAGCGTGAATCCATGCGGTAGAACCTTACCGCATCACTAAATGACATCACATTACTCTTTGCTGTATATAAACGATTCCTGTAATACTCAATATATGTTCCAGCCTTTAGTGTGCGTTTGAATTGCTTATCCGAACTCGGAGCCGGAAATGGTGTTGCTACCTCATTTTTGATGTATCCAATTACTGTTCCATTGGTGTAGTACACTCTTCCACCGACATATACGAAATCCATGAGGGACACTGTATCAAGTCCAGTTAGAAGCGTGATAGGGGTTCCGAAATCTGGATTGAGTTGCTTCATGCTTGACCCCTCAAGGATGATGGAATATGTGATCCCCACATCTGTTTGAGGCCATATCTGTCGAGGAGTGCCTGTATAGACCCGACTTCTTCCTTGCCTACGATGGAGCATTCTTTTATCATCAATATCCACATTGATGGCAGTCTTGAGGTACGCCAGGCGATCCGTAATGGGAATATCATACTGATCCCCTGCATTATGTATCCCTGCCCACCCTTGTAGAGTTAATGCGTGTTCGGGCATAGTTAATATCCAATTCCTGTCCCTGACCTTATCTTCATTGACTTATCAGGTTTACTTAATAAAATCATGTCAACCCTTGCTTGCTTCAATCTCCGTGCAAACTCACTCCCACATATTTTGGATTGTGTGAGGTCAAAGGTCTGACTATCCGCTTTGAGATATGCCAATTCCGCAATCCCATACATCAAATCCTCATGGTAATCGGAGCGTAGGTCAGAGATGTCGGTAGCGTTAGCAATATCATTGACAGTGAAGGTAGTGACTGGCAACCTCACAACTGTCATTATGAGGGTGTCCTCAACCCTGCGGAGAGTAGCGCTAATTGTCTCGTTCACAAGGGCTTCAGTCACAATAAATGAGGTTGTACCTGCCGTAGCCACCGTAACATAACTATCGTTATAGGCAGTCCCATCTATATTTATCACGTCCCCAACAGCATAAGCAGAGAAATCTCCGCCAATCTTGGATATCGTCTTGGTTGCTTGAGCAAAGGTGAATGTCCCCGTTACCTCTCCAGTAGCGTCAAATTTAGGGTAGACAGTTAATCTCCCTGATGCGGCATTAGGGCAACATTTACGTGGCACTCCTGTCGTGTTTCTCCAATTTGTTATCGTTTGATCAAGGTAAGTTTCAGTCTCAATCTCAAGTGGGGCATAGGTGACATGGACAGAGAAACGAGCATTTTTAATCTTGAGTACTCGTGAATCGAGATCATAAATTCCGAGATTACTCAATAATTTAATCTGTGTGATTGCAGTTGTCTCTTGGTCAGTCTTCACCATGCACGCTTTATACATCTTGCGTAATGATTGATTGAGACCACTAATGAGATCAGAATCACTCCACCCATAAGGGATTTCAGTATCATCAAGTATCTCGCTACGCAATCTACCTATGAGAGTTCCTACATCCATATCAACTCCCCACCTTCATCGTCATACTCTTGCGATGATTTTTCATGGCATCAATCATGGATTCCTGTGACTTATTCTTACCTTCCACCCCAATCTGTTGCATCTGAACTTCAACAGTCCAGTTTTCCTTGCCTTCTTTCTCTTCTCGCATATGAATACTGGTGATTTCACCTACCCCCGTCACATCCATCTTTGCACCAATCTTCATTTCCTTGAGGTTAGGCATCTTCTCGCATTGCTCCGACTCAAATCGGAGTTGCATACCATAAGGCCATTGCTCTCTCTCCATTGAGGGTTGCTTAGTTACCTCTTCCGTGGATTTCTTTGGGAGTTTCAAGTCAATCATCTTCATTCGACTCACCTCTATCGTTTTGCCTTACAGACAGGGCACTTTCCTTGATAAATATTGTCATCCACGTATATTACCTTACATTTCTTACACCGCTTCACTGGTTTCGGGTCAGTCATTCTTCTTGCCCCTTTGCATCTTTGCTCGATATTCAGGAAGAGCCCATCTCGCCTTCATTGCTTCAGACTGCTTCTTGTGGCCCGTTTTGATGGGAGGAGGTGAAGGTACAGTCTTGAGTTTGACAATATCCTCCCCCTGAGACTTCACAATCGTAGCGAGACCTTCGAGTGTTCCCATAATCGCACTCAGACTTTTCTCAATCGAACCCACTTCTGGACTTTCCTTTGCCGCTTCAATCTTATTCCCATCGAGATCAAGTAAATCCTTTCTCTCATCCGAGAATATCCAATTCGGTTCAGGTTCACCCTTCTTGGTAGGTTCAGGAGCATCAACAATGGCATCCTTGGGGATCGCCAATGATCTCTTGTCAAACCACACCAATGCTCTTTCCTTCATTCCTTCAGGCAATGGTTCCAAATGTTCACGTTTCTTTATTGTGTCACCTGATGCGTAACAGAATGCTCCCCCTACCAACTCATAAATTGCGGGCATAGGAGGCAGAAACTCTACACTACCGTCAGCATTTCGTACCTTCTTCCCACCATCCGTCCACATCCTAACTACTTTCAATCCCTTACTGGTTCCTTCGGGGTATATGATACCGTATCCAAGGAACCTACCTTTCTCTTGTGCCTGTGGCATAATATCTCCTTTCATAGTGAGTGATCGTAGTGGATTAAACACTAATCATTAGTGAATAATCATCCACGAGTCACTATGGGTTAAATTTGGGGGAGGGATGAATGTCAATGACACTTTCCTCCCCCACAGTTAAATTGTTAATTTTAGTTCTGTCCAGCTTCCACCATACCTGTGTTATTCCCTGGCATCTCAGGTGAAAGTTCTACCTTCAGCCACGGAATTCCATATGCTGTTGGGGTAGCACCCTCGATAACCACGGATACGATAACCTGGTCTCCTTCTTCCAGAGATGCCAACCATCCACCTGTACCAGCATCCACATAATCAGTATCCTCGTAGTAACACTCGCCTGCAACTGCCGTAATTGGAATCCTAACATATCCACAGTTCCCAGCAGTTCCAGCCTGACCAGTGAACTTGACGTCAGTGTATTTACTTCCATTGCTGGTTGTAATAGTCACACCAGCCCGAATAGGTTTACATTTCTCTGTAATAGTAAATGTGTGAATTGCAGAACTATTGCTTCTCAAATCCTCTGCCGCACCAATAGCTCCTCCGCCAATGTAATAAAATGTAGGTTTTCCTCCGATCATAAACTTATCCTCCTTACTGATTAGTTAATACCTGTTACTTATCAGGTATTAGTTGTTTGTTATGAAGCCTCTCCTGTAATGTAGACAACTCTGACTTCTCCAGCGGAACTTGTCGCATTCCAGATCAGTCCGTATCCGAGAACGCCGTACCATGCCATTCCCTTCCATCTTCCATATCCACCAGGGATAGCCGCTCGTAACTCAGGAGTCTCAACTTCCGCAATTGCCACTCCATCCTCACCAAACACAAGTCCTTCACCCAGTACCGATCCAGCACCCTTTGATCCTGAGAGGACATCGGTATTGGTAACTTCGATCCATCTGATCTGCTCCACAATCCCTACTTCACTCTTGAACAACACATCCCCTGGTCTCAGCCAGTATCTCCATGCCTGAAAATCAGGATCACTCTTGATACCACGGAGTAACTTGGTTGAACCAAGACCAATGTAGTTCCCGCTTTCATAATAGGGGATTTTGTATACCGCCTTCATCTGATCTCTAATTGCCCCACAGTGAACTACATTGACATTATTTGTAGCCACATTTGCAAAAGCTGGTATGTCAAATGTGACTGCCGTTGTAGACGTAGGAACCGCACGAACATAGGTTGTCTTAAACGCCGTGCCAGCCAACCCATCATTGACTGCCGCCAACTGATCCCTGAGTCTCCTCTGAACGGGGACTTCAACATCAAATCGTGCAAAATCTTGAGCAAGGCTTGTGTACTCAACAGCCCTACCAAGTTCCTGTGCCACGATCTGAGTCGTCCCAATCGTCAAGGTATCAACAGGGATATCAGTGTGCTCATCAAGAAGGGCAGATGTTGGAATAGCAATATTCTTGATTTTGGTAATGTTGATAGTATCCCCTTTCTTCCTTCCAAACCCAGGCTCCTTACGGCAAAACTGAGCAATCTCAAACTGCTCCACCGCAGCGTACCTGAGCTCCTTTGACATCTCCTCGCAAACGCTGTAGCCAGTTGCGAGTGATCCAGTCCATGTAAATGTTCCCATATTTATCCTCCTTTAAAATAGGTCATCCTTTTTGACCCTTCGACTCTCTTTGACTTTCACTAATTGATCCGACATGGTAGTGGGTTTGCCACTACCCTTTTCTTCCTTTTCACCTGTGCGACTGGAACCCCTACCTAATACCCTCAGAGCATCTTTATCCTTCTTGTCCTTTTCCTGAGACTGTACGAAACCTTCTCGCACTTGACCCAACATTCCCTTTGTATTAGTGATAGCCTCATTAATGCGGTCATCCACAGACAAGTTGGGATCGGTACGTGAAAACTCATATCCAAGAATGCGTAATTCGGCATCAGTCTTGAGTCCCTCATCCTGTGCACGTTTGTATGTCTTACTCACAATGCTACGTTCCCCCTCTACTTCTTTTCTACTCGCATCAATCTCCAAACGTGAAATAGTACGTTGTGCCTTAGCCCATACGATTGCAGCATCCCTATCACGCTTCGTCATTGAAACAGAAGTTGGTTTCCCTTCACTGTCGTATTCAATGGGGAGTGCCCCAATCTGTTTGATAGCATCATCAGCAATCTCAGCAATCTTGTCGTCAATAGATGGAACCTTTGGCTCAGGGGGTTTCTTATAAGTAGTAAGTTCCCTTTCAAGGGTGGATGCCTTAGTCGTAGCCTCGTGCATCTTCCTCTCAGATTCAACCCTCGCCTTCTCTGTCTCTTCCCAAGTCTTATGCTTAGGTTTGAACTCATCTGAAGGTTTAGGTAGAGGTTCTTCGTCGCCTTCTTTCTTTGGTAGAGTTTCTTCCTTTTCGGGTTCTTCCTCAATCACATTCCCATCTTGATCGAGTTTCTGTTCAGATGGAATGAGTTCAGGAGAAGTATCCTTATCGTGAGGACTTACTCCACTTTCAATATCTTCTTTCGTCAATACTTTTCCAGTCATGTGATTTTCCTCCTATCCGTGTCCCATATCCTTGGGGGGACATTGCCAACTGAGTATCCCTATCGGGTCAATTGGGTTAAATTCCACACCCTTAATCAGGTGTGTTTATCACCTACACCCATATTTGGGTGTGTTCCGTTTAGTGTTAATAAAAAAGGCCACCTATGGCCGTGTCCACGGGTGGCCTTCCTACTTATACGGGATCTCGGTAGCTCTCCGAGATTTATCCCCTATGATGTTAAGTAAACAATAATATACAAAATTGTTTACTTATGCTGTTCCTGATGGCTCCACAAATTTTAGGTACAAATCCATGTGGTCTTCCATCAGGCGTTCTTCCCTATCAAGTTTCTGAAACTGCTTCTTGATGATGTTCATTGTTACTTCACCAATATCTACATCCTTGGCGACTTCTTTATCCCACCTGTAACTACCGTTATCCTCCGCTCTGAGATTGATCTCTTTAATCTCATCGGGGGAGAATGACAAGTCCTCTCTGAACTTGCGAATGAGTTTGAGAGCGTCGAACCTCCCAGCTTGGGGTTCCATAATCATACTAAGTACCAGACGTTCTTTTGTAGAGAGAATCATAAAATTTAGTCTCCTTTCAAATTGTGATTGTGGAGTGATTAAGGCTCACTCCACGAAGCCTAACAATTTAGGACAGATCATGTATAGCGATACACTTTTGTACTCCTGCCCAATTCACCAATAAGCGTCCAGCCACTCCTGCCCCTACTGAGGCAGTTGTATCAAAACAACCACCAGTCGCACTAATGTTAAGGAAGTTGGTTATAGTGCCGACAGGGTTGACATAGAATAAATCAGTAATGGTTGTCCCACCCAAAGGCTCTACGTAGAGAGCGTGGGTCAATGTTCCTGCTCGATGACTAAGGAACAGTGATGCACTTACGCTGACTGCTGAGGTAAAACTGGACATAATAACCCCACCCCAGACATTCCCAGTCACTACTGATGTGGCTGCGGTAGACATGGTTATACCGAAACCAGCAGCCTCCCCGCCAACGGTTGTATTTCCAGTAAAATCAATCTCACCTTGGAAAATATAGGCATCCTGAAGGTTCTTGTTGATTGTCATTGTCCAATCGCAACCCTTCAAGCGGAGATACCCTGTCATGGCTGTCGTATCGTGAGTGATTTGCATGAAGTAGCCATTAACGGTACTCGTACTCGTAGGCGCAGAACCTATAATGTTGAGGTTCATCTGAACAGGATCGAGATGCTGACTGGTAGAAGCAGCCATTGTGACATCAAGTTCTGTTATCCGTGATCCAATTGCAATAGCATAATTCGTTCTGGTCGAATCAGGAACGAACACTGGTAATGACCTAAAGCCCGTTGTGCTGTTGGATGTAACTAATCCTCCGAAGAAAGCCGCCCCAACTACACCTAAACCTCCAGCAGTCCTAAGTGAACCAGAAGTCGTGGTTGTCGAAGCAGTTGTGCCTGCTATCGCTAACTGTGTAGCAGTACCAACCAGAAGTAGATCATCTCCACTCTGATCCCAATGTAAATAATTCCCGTTGGTAGCACCATAGGCAAGAAAATCACAACCTTTGCTTCCGCCCGAACTTCCAATGGATAACAAACCGTTTGTATCCCCATCTTGATCCCACAAGAAATTACACCCTGCGGTATCTCCGTAGAATGTTACATCATGTCCAGCCCCACTTACTCCTACGATTATTCCACCAATCAGAGAGAGACCACGTTCAGTTGTGGACAGAGGAATGTAGTAGGATGTGCTACCGATTCGCATTTTTAATGTACTTTCGTAGAACAGTTTCCCTGTCCCCGATGTGTGATCCATAATATTGAACAGATTAGAGAATGGTGTCCCACCATAGGTTCTGATGGCAATATACCCATGGACAGCATTCAATGACCCATTCACGATGTCGTCAAGTTGGAGTATGCCACCAGAAGGCATATTAGCCACACCAGTATCCACAACATACTCGAAGAATCCCACGTATGCCTGACCTGTGACAGTACCCGCAGTTAACTGAGTCTTGTAATAACAAGCCCCTAACTCAGCCACGTACCCACCAGCAACCGACTTTGCCAATGCACCTTTAGTATAGACATACCCTGTCCCAGTCCCTGCCGATTGCAGCGACATGTAATCACCGTAGACTTCACCTGAACCAACGTTGGTAGTCTTGAGGTGATATTCCAAAAACTTCCCACTTGCGAGGCTACTTGTTTCAGGATAAGTATCACTTATCCCTGACCCCATAATCACGCATGTAGACGCAGGTGCATGTCCCCCTGATGTCCCATATCCTTCAGGTAACGTTGGACTAAACCCAAGGGGATACCTGACCCTTACTGGGCCGTACAAACCTTTAATGTAATTTACAGTCCCCATTTTAATGTCTCCTTTTACAACTCATAAATTGTTACTTGTCTCGGCGTATCCTTTTGGGGGCCACTTTAGCCACAGTAGGGTATCCATAGTGGGCCTACTTTATTATGACTTCAACACTTGTCTTGGAATAACTTCAATCCCTAATTTCTCAAGAACTGACCCTGCAACCAAGACAAACTTCTCACCACAAACTGTACATATCGCAATATACGGAGATGGATAATCATCTAACGTATGTTTATTGTTATCACTCTTACATTGCGGTGCTGTTATTATTTCGGTGGATGAGTTCACTTCTTTATCACCATGTTCCTAAGTTTATCTGCTGCCAACTTTCCCATATCAATAGTCACACCCAAGTCCACCAGTAGTCGTTTGAGGGATCTACATTCCCCGTCTTCTTCAATCAACTTATTTATTCTCGTCATTAGGTGAAGGTGGATCTTATTAAGTATCTCTTGCCCCCTTTCACTATTTACATCACTAATCAATTGATCGGCCTTAGCCTTCTGCGCACCTAAACGGTCAAGTGTTGCTTGACTACTTGGCTTCTCCACTTCACTTCTTGGCATCCCACTTGCGGGATCAACATCAGTACCAGCCATATCACCCAACCTTTCTGTAGCCTTGCGAAATTTCGGCAGGAGTAAATTCTCCACTTCCCCTCGCCGACTTCTTCACATATTGTGGTAACTCTTTCCCTTTAGCCTCTGCCGAATGACTTTTGAGTTCCTTCAACGTCATTCCTTTCGCCATTTCCTTTGATGCACCTTGCAACTTGGATACAGGCAACTTACCTTCCCTTACTGCTAATGCGATATTGCCAGCTACCGTCTGTGCCCCACTTGTATAAGGGGTATGGGGTTTCTTACTCTTCCCACATTTTCCACTCATTTCTTCTTTCCTCCACTCTTCAACATGCCTAATCGTGCATATGTCTCTTGTTGCTTCTTACTTATCTTCACCTTCTTTGGTTTCTCTGAACGTTTCTGTACCATACTTAACAATACCTATACTTATACTTCATAATATATTCGGACTTGTCCAGTGATTTTTACGGTTCCCGAATCGTCCGATGGATCAAAGCCAATCACAAATCCTTCCCCGAATATTGGGATAGTCGCTGTTGTAGTGACAATATATTTAACTCTCTCCACCGTCGTTGTGTTTTTTGCTATTGTCGCCTTTGTGTGAATAAGGACACTATGAGTATCATAAAGGTTGAAAGTCATCGTAATAGCTGCCGTGGCATTTCCTATGATGTACTCAATTCCTATAATTTCGCCCGAACTCACAGCCTGTGCAGTTGAACTCAATACCGTTTTTTTTACTTCTGCGTGATCAGTTCCCGTCCATGTATTGAACACATCAGATAAATATTCCAGTATCATTTTCTTTCCTCCCTATGCAGCAAGTAATAAACCTAACAGTGATTCCTCTTCTCTTTTTCCGAAATCTTCCTTCATCAACCAGTCAAGGATGAGTTGTTCTTCCACTCGTTGTCTTACCTTACTATCAATGTGGATATTTACATTTCCCATTAACGCTTTATATTTATTTTCCGAAATGTGAACAATACAAGGTTGGGGGACAATAACCTCTCCAATGTATGTATTAAGTAAAGGTAATGACTCAACAACCAGAACAGAAGAAACCCTAACCTGTACATCTCCTGTCCTCGTTGTTACCTGAACACCATAGTCAATCTTGACTGCAACAGGTTCCTGCCATTCTCTCCTTTGGAGCCTCTTTCTTCTCTCGCCTGTAACATACCCAACTGAACTTACCCTTATTGTTGTATTCCCTATCGAGGAAACAGCAATATTCCCAATAACTACAACAGTGACGGAAGTGACATCTTCTCCATACTTGTATCCTTCCCCGTATAATCTGCCTTCTCCATACTTGATTATGGACACTTATAATTCTCCTCTTATCTTCAAACCAATAATCGCTTGCTCCCTCAACAGGCGTTGCATTTCTGCCTGAATTTTAGTCTCTTCTATTTGTTCGGGAGTTGGTTTAGAAAGTTCTTTTGATAATTCCCCCCATTCTTCCTCCGTGACCCATTTAACTTCAATTTCTTCCTCTTTGTATCCAGCATTGAGGGCATTCTGCTTGAGGGTGTTGAGACGCATTTCCATAAGGTCTGGACGGTCATCTCCACCAGTCTGCGTTTCAATCCATTTCCCCGATTTCGTTAAGCATAACCTATTCATTGTTTTCTCCTTATCTAATAGCCACAACGTATATCTGTGCGGTTCCTGCGGCAGGCGTTCCTAATTTGCTCCAGGTTAGAGTAAATCCATCTGCATCCAATGTTTTCAACGAAGCAGCTTGGTATGATACGGCTGCCCCTTGATAGATCATAATACAATATCCATTTATGGGTTCGATAATGCCGGCACCAGCATTTTGTCTATTTGTAACAACGCAGAATTCCGTTAACGCTGGAGTTCCTATGCCGACGGACATCGCATATGTATTGTCCAGTCCCACAAAGAATATCAATAATGACGGCTTAAATCCGTATCCAGTATAGGAAACATCTGTCGGTGCGCCGACTGCGGTCATATCTCTGGTTTCATTCTTGCAAAAAATCCCTGCCGCCCACTCCGGTATTGTCCCATCAGCCTTCATGAATAGTTTGGTGTCGGCGGTACCTTTGGCAAGGCGAGCAAGAACGTTGGCAGCGGAAGCATAAACCGTATCCCCCTGAGCAGTTAAGAGTGTCTGCAAAAGGGCGTCATAAACAACATTCTTCGATGGTGCAACCGTCGTCACCCCATCCCACCCAGCAGAGTAAACCAAATCAGAAACACTTGATCCCAAAACAAGGCCACCATTAGTATCATGAATGGTCATCTTTTGCCCATCAAAAATCAGGGCATATCCAGGTTGCAGAGAGAGGTCTTTGGGAATCATCCTCCTCGCTGTCCCGCCGCTCGGAGTAAGGTATATGTTGACCGTGATTGCAACCGTATGGGTATTGACAAGAGTTAAAGATCCAACACCCACCGCTGCGGCTGCTGTATAAAGGTCTCCTATAGAGTCCGATAACTGTCCATTCGCAAGTTGTGTATGGACAATGCCAACAGCACCATGTATTAAGTAATCAACCTTACTCGCTACTGAAGCATCTCCTCTAATCTTATCTCCTGAATTTAAGGCAAACATCTATCCCCCAAAAAGCATAGCATTAACTAAAGCAAATGTTTGAAGATTAGCCGCATGATAAGTATCTAAAGTATCGGCATCTTTTCCTGTCAAGGTCGCTGGAATCCGAGCGAGGGGAACAAGAACAGATGCGTCAAGATCACAGTAACCATTCAATATTCCTTTATTTGCCGTATTCTCATAGGTTAAAGTATCCAATGTGAATGCGTTCGCTCCTGTCATTTTGACAAAGGAGGCTGAGACGAAAGTAAGACCAGCAAAGGAAGTAAGATTGGCATGATAGGCTTGCGTATTTGTACCTATCACCAGTCCGAGGGTGGTTGGGGTTACTGCCGCCGCTGCTCCAGCGACATCTGCTCCTACATCCGAATAGGTCAACCCATGAGCGGCCCACCCAACATCATCATCTCCTGCTTTGAAAAAATATCCAGAGGTTCCTTTCGCCTGGCGAACCCATTTCGTATTCGGACTTACACCTTGCCCCGTGATTAAATCTCCACGGACTACGGAACCTGCGGTAGTATCCCCATGATAGGCGGAGAGAAGGTCGTGAACGATAGGAGTCCAGGTTGTCGGAACCCCACTCGTAATGTCACCCCAAGCATGAGCATGGCTTAATGGTGCTGCTCCTACGTCTCCGTAAGAAAGTCCATGTGCCGCAAAACCAAAAGTAGTTCCTGTAAGAGCCTTGAGGAAATGACCAGCCGTGAGACCACTCACCGTATGCAATGTGCCATCAAGCTGATGAGCGGCAGGAGCCGCCCCAGCCACGGCATAATATGATCCATGTTGCCCATCGAGTTTATCCGAATCTGTCGCCATTGCAGCAATACCGAGGTAGACAGCAGAATAGTCATGCGTGTGACCGGACAGAGAATACGTTGCAGGATCAAGCCAGGATCGTGCTCCAAGTGCTGTTGATTTGAGGAGATACCCATCTCCAGCGGGGTTTCCAAGTACGGGTTCATACACCCCGCTATGATTATGGGCAAGAAGTGAATATAGTCCAGCATGATTCCCCCATCCCTCAACAACACTCACTCTCTTATCAAGGGATGTGGCCACAGTAGATCCCTCGATCCCCACTTTGGCCTCAAGGTTATTGATATGCTTGGCAACTATCTCCGTTACTCCGTCTATGGCACTGGTCAAGACAACAGGAAAATCAGGCATTATAAAATCCTTATAAGTCCATTTGTACTATTTGGTTCAGGAAATTCGGTAGTGAAATCATCATGAATTGATGCTTTATCCACCCCAAAATCCAATACACATACCGCATTCTTCCCAACAAGGGAACTGTTATAGATAAGTGCACCTCTCGCTGTGATAGATGATTTTACCCACTTTGGGTCAGTTGTCCAGTCAAGTATTGCAGTATCCCCACCAAGAGTAACGGAGAATCCAGTAAGCGATTTTCCCCCTGCGGTATAATTTAATCCAACAACCTCTCCTGTTGAGGAATAGGTTGTCGTATTTTTGTTTAAAATTGCCGAACTGGTATAGAGAGCCATTTTATATGTATCAGAAGATAGATGAATCCCCTGTAGTATTTCCATCTTGTAGGAATTGCAAAGTGCCTGTGTTATACTCATTTTTTATCCTTCAATCTCTGCACCAGCCAAGTTCCCATTTTCGTCCCGATTGAATCTTACAACTCTCTTTGGAACAGGAACAGGAGACTCTTCCTTGGCAGGAACAGGTTGTCCTTCTCCTCTATTGCCTCCCCCAACGTTAATTGGTTGATTTACTTGTGCCCCTATCGATGTTAGGAATTCTTGAATCTTAGCCTGTATCTCTGGCCCACCAGACATTGCCAATTTCCCTAACACATCCGCAATCTGTTGTCCTACTTGAGATTGCATTAATTCCTCCTCAGTCTTAACGAACGGAGCTTTATACATTCCTAATGTCCCAACCACCTCATCTATGTATTCCTTTGGTTTGAAGTAAGGTAGAAATAATGGATCGTCCATAAATCCCTTGAGTGCCATCAACAATTTCGACTGCTCCGCCTGCTGAATCTGAGATGATATTCCAGTCATCTTGAGGTCACATCCTTCTTTAAGGAATTGTTTCTTCTCATCCAAACTTGCACCTTCGAGAAATCTCGTAAATTCATTATCTCCCAATACTCGTGATGGGGATGGACGTGACTCAGCGTTCCAGTTGAGCACCATCGTCTCATATAACGAATATCCTACATTCACTCCT
>Ga0315289_10000837_pt1 | contig 47630 bp, 50 predicted proteins | sample YL17G11_40_MG_FD_203452 | JGI IMG/M metagenome (GOLD analysis project Ga0315289, IMG submission 203452) | Sediment microbial communities from Yellowstone Lake, YNP, Wyoming, USA - YL17G11_40 | ecosystem: Environmental > Aquatic > Freshwater > Lake > Sediment | place: USA: Wyoming | collected... | reverse complement strand
CCGTGCAACTTGGCTTGGTCTTGTCCACGCAAGACGATGGAATTCCAGAAGTGCATATCTTACAGTCTCCACAGTCTGTGTTCACCGCTTTGTTCGGATGGGCACAGTTTCCCGAAGAACAAGCGTCGTTTGTGCATATGTTTCCATCGTCTGGGCATGCGATCCCGTCTGTGACACTGGGATTCGTGCAATAAGAGCTCTCGGTGCCCGGGTTTACGCAAGTGTCAGTAGTGCAGGGCTTCGTGTCATCACAATCTGCATTAGAATTGCAATTTATCTGGGTGCATCTTCCGTTCGAGCAAATGTACTTTGCTCCGTAACTAGTGCAATCGTATGCTTTCGATCCGTAACTTGGGCTAGAAACATAGTATTCTGTCAGAGTGTTTCCTGCGCAACTGTCGGTGTACGTGGCAGAGTTGCAACTCGAAGCGCCGTCTGTGCAGCCTGTGTAGTCCGTTACAGTCCCCTTGGTTAAAGGAGCGTCTCCCGAGTCCGTGTCTGTGCCCGCCTTCGTCAAGCAATCTTCGACCAAGCTCCCCAAAGCAGAAGTGCAAGTGTTGCTATTCGATATAGCATAGAGATCTTTGTAAGAGTATATTTTGTTTGACTGGCAGACGTTCGAACAAACATCCTGGGGATCGCAGTTCGTCGTCCCGCAGCTTGTCGTAGTATAAGTGCATGAGCCTGAAGAATCTATATAGTAGTCTCTTTGCTGACTTGATGGGTCGATGCCGCAGCCAGCGGTGTTCCCTCCGCCGTACCACGCGTCTTGGGAGTCGCAATCGTTTGTTGATGTTACTGAATACGTGCACGAATTGGCTGAACAATAATAATTCCTATTTTCAGCTGTCGGGTCGTTGAGCTGAGCACAGCCAGGTCCTGAATCGCCATAGTTATACCAGCCGTCATAGTTGTTGCAGTTTGCGCAGCTCGGATACGTTCCGCAGGATGTGTCTGTGCCTGGGCAGGCTGGCGGAGCGACGCATGTTATGCTCAAAACGTCAATGCCATAGTAACCGTCGGCGCATGCCGGGTCGTTGCATTTCCATTGCATTTTCACGGCGTTGGCATTGAGCGTGTAGTCGTAATTTATAGTCGCGCCGGAACCAGGCTGGTAGCCGATTTGACTGCCGGCCGAGTTGTAGAAATAAAGACCGGCACTATACTCGTTGTCGTATGACACTCCATATTTGAAACTGACAATCATCTGCTGCGTGCCGGCTGGGCAGCTATACAGGCCGCTCATCTCGCAGGTAAGGGTGCGTGGCCAATAGTGCGGGCTCTCGTAGTAGGTGTACTGGCCCGGCCGCGCGATGCTGGGCAGTCCGGTCTGGGCGTTGGGCGTCTGGGTTCCGTAGCTCGTGAAGGTCGCACCCTGCCCGGCGAAGCACTTGTACACGTTCACGGTCTTCGTGTCGCACTCGCCCGGGTCGGTGACGTCGCCGTCGCAGTTCATGTCTATGGTGACGGATAGGCTGTACGCTCCCGGCGTATCACTGTTCCAAGAACCTCCAGAAGAACATCCGGTGTCGCCGGTGCACGACCCGAGAAGCGTGCCTCCGGTGCAGCCGCCTTGGTAGAATTTAATAGTCCTGGGTTGGCCGCTGTATGCTTCGCCCCTGGTGACCGGACCGCCGCAGTTCGACAGGCCGCTCGCGCCGTAAATGACCCACTGGTATGTAAGAACTCTGGTCGGCTCGGCATTCAGCGTAATCGGTCCGGTGCACTGCGTGGGCACGTAGCACTCGATGCCGGCCACGTCCGCTCCCCAAGCGGTGGATCCATCGCTGAGATCCCTGAACATGAACCTTACATTGTTGTAAACCGCCAAATCCGTTGTCGTCCAGTAGAAGCCACGATTCCCATTATTCAGCTCCCAGAAGTAGCCGTTGACATCCCCTCCAGTCTGCGTGTCGCTACAGAAGCGCAGCTGGTCGTTGTTCGAGGCGGTCACCACATCCAGATATAGCCTCATCTTTGTGCCGGGCGGGCACGCGTATACGGACGACCTGAGTGGACACCCAGTCCCGGCTCCGGGGTAGGGATGGGTCGTTTCGAAGAACGTGTACTGGCCGAGCCTGCTGATACTCGGTGCGCCGGTCGAGCTGTCGGCGTAATAAATTCCAGGAGACTCCCATGTGTGGCCCCGGCCGTAGACGCAGTTGCTCGATGTCGGCGCTTGGCATAGAATCCCCTTCACGTTCACGCCCCACGTGTTGCTGGCGCTGTCGGAAGCGAACTTGAACGAGGCGCTGCTTTGCAGGAACGGCCCGCCGTACCCCTGCGTCCAGAAATAGTAGCCAGCCTCAGCAGGGTAACCATCCTGCGGATAGTAGTTTTTGCCGAAGGGATTTAAAGCGTAAAAGGAATCTCCGGTGTATCTGCTGTCCTTCAGGTAGAAGCTAATGGTGTTGCCCGCGGGGCAGCTGTACGTGCCGCTCGCCGGGCAGTTGGCATTGCTCGGATAGTTGTGCGGGGTCTCGTAGAAAGTGTAGCCCGTCCCGAGTATATCCGACACGCCTCCGTTGGATACGCTTGCCATGTATTCCCCTGCGGCCGGGAACGTGTATCCTGGCCCGACCTTGCAACCCGAGGTCAGCGGAAGCGTGGTCGTCGTGGTCGGAAGATAGCAATAGTCGGTCGTCGGAATTATCGTGGTGGTCGTCGTTGGCAACGTAGTCGTCGTTGGCAACGTAGTCGTCGTGGTGGTCGTGCCGCCCAGGGTCGTAGTCGTCGCATCGCCCGGGCCCCCGCACGCCGCTGGCTCATCCACGAGGCCGTCGCAGTCGTTGTCGTGGCCGTCGCAGGCCGTCTCCGAGGGCGGGGAAGTCGACCACTCATACGATCCTACATTCGAATAATAACATTTGTAGCTGCTGCTGGCGCAGACCTGCGGCGTACCGCACTCGTTCCCGGAGTTGCACGTGTAGCTGTTGCAGGTCAGTGTGCCGCTCACGGCGCATCGGTCCGGATTGGTGTCCGAGCAGACGTAGTTGTCGCCGGTCCTCGTCAAGCTCGCGCTGGCCGCAGTGCATGTGGCAGCGAGCCCGGTGGTGCAGTCGTACGTGCTGTCGCAGTTCGTCGTTGCCGAGGCGCAGCTGGCGCCCGAGCAATAGTACTCCGTCAGCGTTGAGCCTGAGCAGCTGTCCTGGTGCGATGATGTGTCGGTGCAGGTGCCGGCGTTTAGCGGGAAGTTGCCGCCGTCGGAGTCGGAGCAGGGACTAGTTATACATCCCGAAGGGCACCCCGAGGTGCTATACACCCAACCGGACTCGCAGCAATACCAATATGCGTAGGGTGCTATAGCGCAAGTTGGCGCGTTTATGCAACCGGTGGGGCAGCAGCTGGTCCAAGACGCCGCCGATGCCCGGCCTGGCGCGAAAAGTAAAGCGGCGGCCAGCGCGACCGACACGACAGCGGAAACTTTTCCGGCAGGAAACGCATGCGGACGCATGTTCATACCAATCTGTAATTCGCTTCCGGGCAATATAAAATCGCTCGGCGGCAACGCACGCGCGGTTTCAATATTTTTATACTGACCGGCGGCAATTATACAATATGGATTACGACGAGCTGAAGAAGAAGTACGGGGAAAGTTCTGAACAAAACAAAATCGGCAGAATTATAAAATCTAAAGCTATTGTTGCCATGGTCGTTATTATTGTAATAGTTTGTGCTGGAATTTTCTGGTACTATTCAAATGTTTCGAAGTGCGCCCCGAAATACACTGGTCTTTTTGAAATCTATTATTTTTCGAACTCGTCGAACGTGGACGGACTCAGAAGCTATAGAGAAAGTCTGCGCAACTCGTTCAACTTTCAAAACATAGAATTTAAGGACTACGATCTTACGTTAAAATATTCAGGGATGGTTGAAGAATTAGCAGGAAAATTCAGAAACGTAGATTCGTATAAGGAAAGTCTCACGAAAGGATGTGAGGATTTAAACAGCAGCTACAGGCAGTACAATGCGTTTCTTGTCATTAGGTATGAAAACGAAACATATGGAGGAACTGTTGCGATAATAGACTGTGAAATCAACGATAATTATCCATATTCGAAGTATGGCGATACCATTATCGCCAGCATTGAAAGGAGGCTGTCCGAATGCAAATGAAAACAATAATTTCAATAGTTCTGTTTTTTATAACAATGTCGCTAACCTTAAGCTTAGCAAAAGCTGTAACTTGTGATTGCAGCCTTTATGGAGGCTCTGAAATGGATGGTGTTAATTCTGGCTCTCCATGGTTTATATGCCAAGACATATCTTGCACAGCCCCAACAACCACAACCACAGCCCCACCCACAACGACCACAATCGCAGGTTCAACCACGACAACCACGCCCCTCATCTGCTCGCCCACTGGAAGCTTGACGGGTATCCTCACACCGGATATGAGTCTCAACCCGTCCCCGCTTGCATACCACCAGTTTTACATCTACTGTCCGACGCAAAACGGAGGGGTGCTTAACATGTGTGTCAGTGCTTTCGCCGACGGGAGCAGCTACGGATGCCCTTTCGTCCATTGGGACGGTACGACAGCTATTTTTCTCTGCAACAACAACGTGCCTGCAGGCAGCAGGACTGCTCGATGTAGCTCTGACGCGACAGGCTCGTGCTGCATTGAGAGCAAGTCTCTCAGCTACACCGTCCAGCCGGCGCCCACTTGTGGCACTGGGGCTGGGCAGGCGTGCAGCGGATACACCAGTTCGGTCTGCTACACTCCGTACTGGAGCTGGGGGAACTTGATAACTGGATGCAGCGGCCGCCCTGTAATAGGCGGCAACTACTGCGAATACGACTGCTTGGAAAAGCCGGAAGCCGGTGGATGCTTGCTTGACCAGGTATGCACCTGCTGGAGAAAGACAGCGTGCAGTGGCGCATACAATTGCAAGGACATCTTTGGATGCTGCCAGTGGGGCGTGAAACCGCCCGCGAGCTGTGCAGGCGCCTGCGTCAACAAGATTTTATCATCCGGAGGTACGCCGACATGCGACAATTCACCAATGAACTGCTTATGTCCAGTCCCCGGGCAGACTGTGTATTGCGACTCTACGGATAGCTGTTATTGCTACCATCCCGTTTCCGGAACGAAATATACTGCCTATTGCGGCGGGGGATATCACTGCCCATCAGGGACGTCGGTGCCGTGCTGCTGGGATCCGGACTGCAGCGGCTATGGTTCGGATCACACTCCGAAGGTATGCAAATGCCCTCAGGTCGGATGCACTGGCGTCTCTGGTACGGATTATACCTGCGTAGCTAGAGGTTTTTGCTACAAAAATTTGGGTGACTGCGAACCTGGGTCTTGTTGCACGGCAGATGACAATCCTGGGCCTAATACTGGTTCCAGTTGTGTGCCACCGTCTAGTCTTGTGCCGCCAGCTTTCAATTACAACTCCCAATGGTTGTGCGTTCCGTGAGGTGCTGATATGACTTGGTATGAGTGCACTGCCAACACCATCGGGAAAATCGTCAACAGCGGCGGAATTTCTTACATCTGTTCGAACGAGAACGGCACGTTCGTATGGAAGGAGACTTTCAACCTGCAGCCTATTATGATTGCGCTCGCGTTCCTGTTCTTCCTGCCGACGGTTCTGCGGAAGTTAGGCATATTCAAGGTCGGCAAAACGAAGCGAACGCATTGACGGAAAGGGATTTTATTTTTGTCCCATTAGGTAGATAGAATTCTCATCGGTTCCCAAGATGGTTGGAACCAATATCTCTTTCACACCGTCCTTTATCAACCCAGCTCCACAGGAGTACAACCCAAACGTGTAGCCCGGGCCGAACAGAATATGCGCATCTGGGAAGTTTTTGGTCAGAGAATCGGCGATGCGCGGCGGCAACCCCACTGCCCACTCACCGCCTTCAGTTCCTCTTGGATTGGGTTTGATTTGGATTTCGCAGACTGGAAATCCGGCCATGCGTAAGAGGGACGGAGTTATGTAATGTGTAGTTTCAAGGTCGCCTCCGGCATTGTCCCATCCCAGGTAACCTCGACCCACTGCACAACCAACCAGATGCCTCACCAGATTCCAATCTTGCCAGTTCTTTGTCAAATATCCATCTATCCCGTTGTTGTCCTTCGCCATCTTAATCAAATCTGGAAAATAAAGATTTTGATAATCCGTATGTGGATCCAACCCCAGAAATTGACCAACAGTATTTCCCAATCCCCACCCGCCTCTATCTCCAGGCCATGCATAATATAGATCTTTTGGGACATCTTTGCCTATCCCATCCGGCCACAATCCCATCGACATCCTGTACAAGTCGTAGCTCTGCAGCAGGTCCGTCCTAGCACCTTCAACACCATTGACCATCTTATCGTCCTTCATGCTGTACGTCCTGCTAGGTATGTAGAACTTCCAGAACAGCGCATCCTTCATCTGGTTCGCGTCGGGGTACATCGCCTTCAGCTGCGCCGAGTCGTACCACGGAAAGTCCCTGTTGAAGACCGCGCTCTCGTTGCCCCTCTGCGACGTGAACTGCGAATAAAGGTCCCACTGCAGCTTTATCAAATCCTTGAAGCCCTGCGACGCGGGCGTGAGCGTGCTGCCTTTCTGCTGCTCCGCGTATGCCAGGCCATAAGGATTCTGGAAGCCGCACCAGAGGTTGGCAATCACTTTCGCGTTCAATCCGGCGTACATCTCTGGATGATTCACAATATCAAATCCACCGTCCGTTATCGCCTTAATATGGTCGGCGGTGGTCCATGCCTGCACGGCCGGCACGGGCTTGATAATAACGCTCGAATCAACGGTAGAGTTCACGCCTTTCAGCACTATTGGCGTCGGGTCGAATATGTCCGGATTCGTTTTCGAGAACGTGTGCGGACTGGTCTGCGTCGCGTTCGTGAACAGCCACGTTGCGTCCCTGCCGAGCACCGGCAGCCCCAGCTGTTTGTACGCCACGGTCAGGTTTCCCAAGCCGTGCAGCGTGTCCATGGTCGGATGCTTGCTCACAATTCCTAAATCCAGCATGGACTGCGCAGTGTCCGAGAGCACGCCGTTCCTATCAATGGTTATCTGCCTGTCGGACATCGCGGCCTTGTACATCCCGTCGTATATGCGTCCGGCCTCGTCCGCAGTCGCGCCCTTCGCCTTCGCGCTGTCTATGAAGCGGTTCCGAGGTGTGTCGTTCATCATTCTGTACGCGGTATACGCGCCCGCCGTGCTGAGCAACCCGATAATCCCCACTCCCTTCCAGTTCCTCTTCGCCCAGTTCCACGCGCCTTTCTCCGGCTTCGGTCTAGCTTCAGGCACAACGATGTCCGCCAGTCCGCCAAGTCCGCCAAACCCGCCGACCTTGTCGTAATAAACGGCCTCCGCGTTCGCGTACGCATCTCCGAATGCCGCCAGCATATTGCCATCGTTCATCAATGCAGCCTCGAGTTCGTCCGCGTTGCTCGTGTACTTTACTCCAGCGAGCTTGGACGCCGTGCGCTTGAAAAGCTCGTCCTCCGGATCCATGTCGTCCGCGTCTATGTTGCGGAACTCCTCCCTCAACGCTTTGCTAACGTCCTCGTACTCCGCCTTGCCGAGCGCCACTGCGCCGAACTTGATACCGCTGGAAAAGCCGGCCGGGTCGTAGGCGTCGAGGCCGTCGCGCAGGTTGCGCTCGAGCTCGGAACGCGCCAGCTTCGGCAGATAAGAATCCCTCTTTACAATCTCGGCAGCCGCGCCAGCCACTAGCTCGCCCTTCTCATGCTCGTTCAAGTTCGCCAGAACCGGCTCTGCGTCTGCGATTGCGTAAAGCTGTTCTCCGAGCTTTTCAAGATTCGTTGGCATGAACTGTCACTACTTATTCACTACCGCCAAGTGGTATATAAAGCTGAGCCCGCCGAACGGCCGGAAACGGCATGCGCGCCGACAGCCGTTATTTGGACGCCGGATGCCTTATGCGCCTCGCCGGCGGCATGTTACCCCTACCTTTTATTAAAAAATGTAAATTTTAAATATAAGTAACGGTAAATGAATGGTATGGCGACCGTCAGGAAGAGGAAGATCGGAGGCAGGGAATACTTCTACCTGGAACATACGATGAGGACCGGGAGGAAGGTCGGGAAGAAGGAGATGTACCTGGGCGCGGTAATTCCGAAAGACATCGAAAAAATAAAAGCGGGGTTCATGGGCAGGATTTACCAGGAAAGATGGTTCAGCAAAATCGACAGGATAAAGCAGAACTTTTCCGATGACTTCGGGAGGATGCCGGGCGAGATAAGGGAAAAGTACCTGGAAAACTTCATGATAAAGTTCACGTACGACACCAACAGAATCGAGGGCGGCTCGCTGTCGCTGAGGGAGGCGGCCAGCCTCCTGAAGGACGGGATTGCGCCGAGCGGAAAGCCGATAAAGGACGTGAAAGAGGCGGAAGCGCACATGAAGGTCTTTTATATGATGCTGGACGAAAAAGGCGACCTGGACCTTGAAACCGTTTTGAAATGGCACAGGCTGCTGTTCGAAGACACGAAGCCCGGTATTGCGGGCAAGATAAGGGATTACGGGATCGGAATATTCGGAAGCAGGGCGGTGATGCCGCCTCCTGCCATGCTGAAGCCACTCCTAGGGGGTTTTTTCAGATGGTACGAAAAAAACAAGGGCAGCCTGCATCCCGTGGAGCTGGCCGCGCTGGTCCATCTGAAGTTCGTCAGCATACACCCCTTCGGGGACGGCAACGGCCGCGCCAGCAGGCTGATGATGAATTTCGTCCTGCACAGGCACGGGTACCCGATGCTGAACATCGCCTACAAAAACAGGAGCTCTTACTATGCCGCGCTGGAGAGGTCCCAGCTGAAAAAAGACGACTGGATATTCGTGGTACACATACTCAAGCGTTACATCAAGGAGTACAAAAGCTATTTGAAAAAACAACTTCGATAGCCCTCCAATGATGCCCATGCACGCCGCTCCCAGAATGCGCGCCGACAGCCGTTATTTGGACGCCAGACGCCTTAAATGCGCAAGTTCACGTTCCACGCGACCGAGCCATTCGGACGCATAGAAAGCTCCAGCTTGCACTCGCGGCCGCATTCCGTGCACCTACCGCTGGCGCCGCCCGTCTTGCGCGCCATGTCCTGCGCCTGCAGGCGTTCGAACAGCTCACGGCCCGATATCGTTCCGTAGCTAGCGTCGATTGTGCCGCGCACGAACTCCTTCAAGAAGACAGCCGGGCAATCCTCGAGGCCGAGTTTGCGCTCGGTCTGCGCGCACGCGTCAACGTGCCTGGAGAAGCCTTCGTAAAGCGAAACGGCCGAACCATGGCTCCCGCCCCGCATGCTCCCATGGATTCTAGCCAGATAACACAGAGAAGCAGCCGCGTGGAATGTGCGCCTGGCGCTATCGACGTAGCCCGTGAGTGCGCTGCCCATAACTTTCATGGATATTTGCAGACTCATCTAGAAATGCGACCAGCCTCGGTGGTTGCACACGGCCGCTCACTTGAAAATGAGATACAGCGCGAGCGCGCCCAGCCCGGCCGCAGATGTCGAAAACAGCGCCTTGTGCGGCGGCAGACAATTGTGCGTCCTCCGATTTAACCCCCGCAGTCACCCCGAAATCGCCTTTTCGACCCAGCCGGCAAACCTGATTGCCTTGTCGACCATCGACTTGGCGTCCGCAGTGCCCATCTTTTTGCCCATGTAACCTATTGCGCTCCTTTTGTCCAAGGCCTCCTTGATTATGTCCCTGCCGAAGTCGTCGTGGACGACCTTGATCACGTCGACGTGCAGGTTGACAGCCTCCCTATGGTCCTTGCTCGCCCGTCTTCCCAAAAACTTCACAGTAAGCGCGTCATTCGAGTTTATTATCGACTGTACCGCGTCGAACCCTGCGGCGTTCGGCCTGCCCTTTTTCAAGTTGTCCATCGCGGAACTTAGGAATTCCTTGGCCTGTTGCAGGAATTCTGCCGCCCTACCCTTTGGCTCTTCTTTCATACAACGTCCTGCCCTCCCGCCTCACCCTGATTATGAAATCGATGTTGGACGAAAATTCCCTTTCAGTTATGAAAATAGGAGAGATTATCACGTCATGTTTTTCCAGGAATTCCTGCGTGGCCGTTTGGATTTTCTGCTCGATCCGCTTATCAGGCCCGTCCATGACAAAAAGCAGGTCTATGTCGCTTCCGAGCCCGGCCGTGCCCGCGGCTGCGGAACCAAAGAGAATTATCCTGCTTGTATTTGCAAGCCTTGCCGGATTGGCTCCTTTTACGAATTTTTTTGCCATGCTCAGGTAAAATCCATCTTCCATTGGGAACAGTCTTAGGATTTCTTTAATCATGGGGTTTGCAAGATTCAATCTATACAAAACGGATCTCCCAGCCCTTTTAGTCACCAACGCTCTCGCGTCTGCAAGTTGCTTCAACGAAGGGAGTATACTCCCATGGGAGAGCTTCAAAGCAGACGAGAGTTCGTTTAGCGTAAACTCCCGTGCCGGGGTTTCCGATAGTTTCCTCAGGATCTTGACCTTTGTCTTCGACCCCAGTATCTCTTCTATCATTTTAATCAGTCTATTTTTAGATTCATGAGTCTTTTTTTAGACTACTATAAATAGTCTCCACTTGGATATAAATTTAACCTTTATCAAAAATTGCCGCTGTTCTCGCTGCGGCCCCGCTCATATAGCACCAGCCCCTTCTTCACTTCCCCTTCGAAAGTCGAATCCTCGCGCAGCTCCCTTTCCGTGAACACCAACGGCATAGGGACAATTCCGCTCTTTTCCATCAGTGCGTCCGCGATTTCGTTCGCCTTCAGTTCCAGTCTTTTTGGGCTTTTGTCTGCGACCACGACAAGATCGACGTCGCTGCCCGGCCGTTCCTCGCCGCGCGACACGCTGCCAAACAGCACGATGCGCTTGACATTATCGAGTTTGCGCGCGCGCCTTACAAATTCCTTTGCGACCACCATGTGGGGTGAATCGCCCGCGGCCCCGCGCAGCAGCGTCCCAAGCCTTCCGAGGAACGGCGACTCGGCGTTCAGCCTGTACGCCCACGCCCTCCCGACCCGGAGTTCGCGCACGACGCCCGCGCCCCTCAGCAGCCTCGCGCACCGCCACGCGGTAGCGTAAGGCATGCGCAGCACCCTGGATATGTCGGCGGCCGTGAAGTACTCGCCCGGATGGTCGAGGAACAGCCTTGCCGCCTCAGAATGGTACACTATTCTGTTTACTATGTTATTCATATTTGAATGATATTGTATACAATATTTAAAGATTTGCAAACGGAGTTGGCCGCCACCGGCGGTGGTGGCATCCGCATAAATCCGGCGCGCGCGCCGATATATTTCATGACCGGCAGCGAGAGCCTCGAAGACATCTACAAAAAAATAAGGGGCGCGCAGGGCCACCTGCGCCTGTGGATCGATCTCGCGCTAGCGGAGTACCTGGAGAAGTACGACAAGGACTGCTACGACAGCAAAACCGCGGATTCTGCCAACATACTTGCGCTAAAATATCTGAAGCAGGTCGTCTCGGAGAAGATAGGCGACAGCGATGAATGCGCGCTGGCCGTCGGGATCTTCGCCAGCGGCTACATAGACGGCCGCATAATGACGGCGGTGTACGACAGGAAGAGCTCGCGGGAAGGCTTCGAGTATTGGGTTTAAATCCTTAACCGCGCCCCTTCTAATCATGGCGCTGGACGTAGAGACCGATGCTAAAGTGAAACTCGAGCTGTTCGAAAAGGTCAGGGCCTACCTTAAAACAAACTACAGCGTTAAAAATTTCGCAAGACAGGCGTACTCTTTAAACACCTTGAGCCCCAAGGTCATTCCTTGGGACGCATGGAAAAAAGATTCCATAAAAGGAACTATGCAGAACTACGGCATCCCCGAATCAGAATACAATCTCAAGCGCTTTGACGACTACATGGAAGGCTGCATGAAGTCGGAAACAAAAAAGGCCGAGGAGTACCTCGTAGCAGACGCCGCAAAAACCCTCCCTGGCATGTTGGTGGATGCGCTGCTCGGGAACGGAAAAAAGTCATCCGACTGGCTGAAGGAAGTATTTGAGTGAACACGAGGCACGGCATACTGCTTTCGCTATCAGCTAAATTTTAACTCTTTCTACTAAGGCCCGCTCCCAGGCGGCCAGAAGCCGTAGAACTTGTCCGAGACTTTCATCGTCTGAGACTGCACGCGTATGTCGAAAAGCACGAGCACAGGGAAGTCCGGGTCGGGCTTGTAGCAGGGCGTTTCCAGCGTGTAGTCGAAGTAAACTATCAGCTTGCGGAACGCGTAATACTCCACGTACGTCTTGTACTCGTCCAGGCCGTTCACCAGTTCCTCGCAGCTGCCGCTTGTTGCAACGATGTCGAGCGCCTTCTCCTTTATGTTGTTGAACACGTACGGCTCCTCCGCGAGCACGATCTCCGAAGTGTCGGGTATGGTGTACGGCTGCATCCACTTGCTTACAAGGTAGAAGATGCTGACGATGACGAACGCTGTGATTACGAGGAACTGCGCCTTGCTCGAAACGCATTTGGCTTTGGCTCGCGAACGTGGCATGCACGACACCGCTACTACAAATAACGCGGCCGGCCGTAATAAAACGCACGGGTTTTTAACTTTAACGTCACTACAGCTAACTATGGAAAAAGCGCGCGGCATTTACAAGAACATGCCTCCTCTCGATGCGAGGCTGCAAGCCGAACTCGACAGAATAAACGGCAAGCTGGACCTTGTGAACGCAGCTACGACACTGTTCGATGGTTTCGGAATAGTAGTTGTAGGATACGGCATCTACAAACAGGTAACAGGCGAAGATGCGTCCGCGGAAAGGGAAGTGGGCGACGTAATCGCCAAATACAGGGCTGAACTCGGAGGATTGCGGTCGAAGTACGAAAACGAGAAGGAAGATTTCCTGCAGTCGCAGAGGAAAAAGTTGGAATCGGCCTGATTCTCAGAGCTTCAATTTGACGAACTGCGCGTGCGGCACGCCGCCGATCGAGATGATGTTGTCCTTGGTGATAAAACCGTTCTTCTCCGCCAGCGCCACTATTCGCTTGCCTATGACGTTGCCGATCGAGCAGCTGCCCAGAAACTTCACAGCATCGGCCTCGTTGTCTATCAATTTCTCGCCGTAGAACTGCTTGCTGACCTTTACCTCCAGGCCGAGCTTCTTGTCGCCCAGCTTTTTGTCCAGAAGGTCGTCGTCGCACATCGCGAGAACCACGTCGCTCTTCGCCACGAAGAACTTCCCCCAGAACATGCAATTGCACCTAGATTTCCTTCGCAGGCGAGCGCGCGCCGCAGGCCTCGCACTTCATGAAAGTCAGACGGTCCTCGCGCACGAGCTTGGTGTCCGGCTCGCCGCAGACCCTACAGTAGACGTACTCGCGCATGTAGTCCTCGAGCTTGCGCTGTATCATCGCTTGCTCCACTTTGCGCTGCAGGATCAGCGTGCCCGCCTCGACGTTCCCGGGCGTCGCCAGCTGCTTCATCAAATACTTCGACACGTGCCGCTCGTCGCGCCGCAACGCTGACAGGATGTCCGCAAAATTTTTGATGATCGTCTTATTGCCTTGCACGAACGCCACGGCCTTCGGCACCTCGAACCTCTTCGTCTCCGCGTCCTTCTTCGGCATCTTGTCCATCGCAGCCTTCAGCAGCTGCTCGTACTCGTCGGCCATTTTAAAATCACATCCGTGCGCTCCATCGATGCTTTCATTTCGAAATTTTACTTTATTAGATTATTCCTTGATTGCCTTAAAGCGTCCGGGCGAAGGCTCGAAGATGGAACCCTCCTCCAGCAGCTCGTCAACGGCGCGCTCCACGACGGCGTCGGGCAGCTGCAGTGTTTCGAACAGCCGCATCACATCAACGCCCCCTCCTTCGTCCAGTTGCTCCAGCATCTGCAGCACGCGCGGCTTGTAATCCTCTTCCTTCTGCTCGAGCACCACGGCCAGCGCGTCTGCTTCGATGCCCATGCGCCTCGCATATTCGCGCAGCTCGTCTTCGGACATTCCGGCCGCTGCGCGCCGCAGGTTGCCGACCGCGGCCTTTCGGTCGTTCAGCATGTCCAGAATCTCCAGCTTGCGCAGGCTTTCCTCGTTCGCCTCGTTCGACTGCAGCACGCGCACCGATTCCGCTGCCACGTAAGTCTCGCCCTGGTACTCCTTCACCTTTCCGATGACGATTACGGCGTTGCCGGGCTTGACCGGCTCGAAAAGCTTCACGTCCGCGCCGAAGACCTTCGCGCGGATTGCATCAGTCCCGTCGTCCAGCGTCACGGCCGCGTAGCTTGCGTTATCGCTTACGAATTTGTCTACGATTGTGCCTAGAAGATTCGCACGCGACACGCGCTCGCCCAAAGGCGTTATCACGTAGCCGGCCTCCATCGCCTCGCGGCTGCTCGGGAAGAAGCGACCCTTCGTTATGTCGACGGCGCGCACGCGCATCGCAACGAGCCTCCCATGACGCGGCTCGACCTGCGCAGGCTCCTCAGTCCCGTGCTCCAACTCCGGGTTCCCGCCGAAGACGTCGCTCTCGAATCCCATGCCGCTCAACGCCCGAATTCTAATCCTAATTGCACGCGAAAAAACTTAACTTCAGCGTTTAACCGCGCACGCGGCTGACGAAGCCCTGCCGCGGCTCGTACAGCTCGCCTATCTGCAGCAGCTTGCGCACGATGTCCTCCGCGTCCTCTATGCCTTCAGCAGCGGCGCGCCGCACCAGCTCGTCGCGCGGCATCTCCTTTCCGATTTCCGCCTCGAGGCCGTCTATGACATCCATCACCACCTTGGTCTTGCTCCTCTGCGCGGCCGTCATCTTTTGGCCTTCGACTCGGTCGATGTCGATCTTGCCCGTGGACGGCTCGAATCCGAACTGCCTGAGGGAGAGGCTCATCAGGTTTATCGCGCGCTGCGCGTCCTCGACGTCCACTGTGGCGGAGAGGCGAATCTTCGCAGACGCTTCTGCTATGCGTATGAGAGAATCGTACTGCCTCACTGTTATCGAAACTGCGGAATCCTCGCCGCTCATAGCGCGCATCTGCAGATAGAACTCCTTCAGCCTGCCGCCCGCCTCGACAGTGAGCTTCGGGTGCACGTTCGCGCGCGCGTACGCGATGTACTTGCGCAGGAACGCCGGGTCGATTATGGGCACGGCCGCCTCCTCCTCGAAGTGCCGCATCTTCAGAACATGGTCGGCTATCTTCTCGTCTATCTCCGGGTTGGGCACGTCCTTCAGCGCGAAGCGCAGGTCGAACCTGCTGAGCACCACCTCGTTGATGTCCAGCTGCTCCTTGATGGGTATGTACGGGTCGAATCGTCCGAACTTCGGGTTGGCGCCTGCGAGGATGGCTGTCTGCGCCGGAAGCGTTGCGACGATCGATGCCTTTGCAATGGATATGGTTTCGAGCGACATCGCCTCCTGCAGCTTTACCATGTCCTGCGGGGTCACGTGGCTGAACTCGTCTATCGCACAGATGGAGCGGTTCGCGAGCACGAGCGCGCCCGCCTCCAGCACCCAGCCGCCGACGAACTTCTCCTCGCGCACTACGGTCGCGGTAAGGCCGGCTCCCGAGACTGCCGTTCCGGACGCATACTTGCCGCGCGGTATCATCGTGGACGCGAGTTTCATAATCTGCGATTTCGCAGTGTTGTGCACGACTATGCCGTTGGCCACGAACCTGTGGTGCACGGGCACCTCTATGTCGAAAACATCCTCTGCCGGATGGTTGTTTATTTGCACAACCTTTTCTGCCCTTTCCTTATGTACGCGGTGGATGTGCGTCTTGGCGTACTCCGCCGCCTTCGCGAGCCTCTCCTTCTTCTTCGCGCTCGCGAATCCGACGTTCTTCAAAAATCCCAGTATGGACTCGGACCTCCGTATCATCAGCGTCCCGCTCGGCGAGCCCTTCACAACGCGGCCGTCTATGACGGAAGTCCTCGCCTTGTAGTCCCACAATATCCTCGAATGTATGCCGAACCTCAGCAGCAGAAGCTGCACGTCCCTGAGCAGTTCGATGCTGCTCGAACGCAGACTGACGGACGTGCGGCCGCGGCCGTTCGCGAACGCCGTGCCGTCGCCTTCGTAAAGCCACCGCAGGAACGACGCGACCGCGCGGTTGCCCGACTTGAACACGAGGCCTGGCACGCGCTTCTCCTTCAGGAACTGCAGCAGCTCGGCAGCGTGCGTCCTGTTCACCTGGTAGTACGCGATGCGCTTGCTCGCACGCTTGTGGACGTACGTGGACACGGGCGCCCCGAAGCAGTCGGCGAACGCGCGCTCCAGCCGCGGGAGGATGTCGGACTCGTCCTTGCTGACCACGAAACCAATCCTGTTCTTCTGCACCCAGCCGTCCGCGACGACGTATCCGAATATCGCCGCCAGCTTTTCGTCCACCAGCTTGGGCACCTTTATCTTCCACTCGGCTTTCTTGTGATAGTAATCCTTGTCCTTCCATCCGGTTTCCACGGGCGATTTTACCTTGCACTCTATTTTCGACAGCGTCCTTACCCTGTCGCCTATGCTCATTTCGTCCAACCTCTTCCAGACGTTTTCCCCGCCCTCCATCACGAGCACCGGCTGGTTGTGCGTGCCCTTTATGCTCTTGCCGGTTTCGGTCACTATCTCTATGATCGGCTTCCTGTGGTACACGTGCAGCCTGTTCGCGCGGCCGTACTTCCTGCCGCTGCCCGTGTGCACCTTCAGGTCTATCTTCTGCAGATGCGTGCTCCCAACGTCGCCTATCTTCATCATCGTCCCGTCCGCGAGCACTATGCGTTCGTCCGCCACCAAGCACGCGGGATCACCGACTAGTAGTAAATGAAGGTTGCCGCGTATGCGCGTCTTGTCCCGCAGCACATGCTGCTCGCCCGCGAACATCTGCAGGATGATGGCTTCCTTCACGTCGTTGTGCCCGTATATGGTCGGTGCGAGCGAAGCGACGAGCTTGTCGTACAGCAGCGGGTCCGCCGCCAGCTCGCGTATGCGCTGCTCGTCCTCCGCGCTTATCTGCAGCTCCTCCCACCCGACCTCTATGGATTCGATGTAGTTCGCGTCCAGATAGATGTCGAGCATCCTTGATGCGGTGTCCTTGTAGCTCCTGGTCGTGTGCTTGAGCACGCCCGTTATCATTATGCGGTTGCCCGGCTCCGTCCGGTTCTGCATGAGCGGCGTTGTCAAATCCTCCTTCATCAGTATCGTCAGCTCGCTCGGCTGCTCGCCCGACGTGATTTCGAACGGCTCCTCCACAGTGACCCAGCGCACGTCGAACATCTTCTGGTCGACGAGGGTGAAACCGCGCTTGCATCCGCACTCGCAGCGGTCCGGCGCCTTGATTGCGCGGTCCTCTTGCAGAACGCTCATGCGCATGCCGCACTCCGGGCACGCGAACACGGCCTCGGAGATTTCTGGCCTTATCTCGCTCGCGCTCTTCACGACGCCGTCGACGACGATCATCTTGCCGAGGTGCTCGGCGCGTACGCTGCGTATGCGGATGCTCTTGCTTGCCGGCAGTCCGTAGAAGCGGACGCGCAGCTTTGACTCGGCCATGCCCGTGTCTATCTGCTTCACGGCCTCCTCGGCCGCAGCGAGCGCATCCTCCGGATTTTCCAGAAGGTAGTCCGCAAGCTCCACGTCGAACTTGTCGAGAAGCGAGAAGTCTACGGAGATGGACTTTCTGTTCTCGGTCAGCGCAGTGACGAGGTCGTCCATGCATCGCTCGTTCAGGAAGCCCGAGAACTTTTCTACCAGCTCTTCGCGTTCCATAATCTCCAAATGTTCTGTTGATTCCGAACCTATTATTTTTATTCAAATTCTATGTGGTTTCCAACCGGGGTTCGAGTTGGACGGAAATGGCGCAGAACCGCATTGCCGGCCCGGCCGCACGGGGCGGGCGCGGGCCATTTGCAGCTTCCGCGTCATGCCACGCGTTCGCTGCGTGCTGCGGTTGATAGATTATTGTGCGTAATGCCTATAGCCGCTTGCGGGACCTCGCTTCCGCTGAAGAATAAATTTATGTTTTAAGATTATTTATTATAGTGTCTGCATTATGAGTAAAAGTGAATAATATGATTAACAAAATTTTACGAGAATTTTTAGCCGATAGCTCTTACGATACATTTCTGTCGTATAAAGATGTTGCTAAAAGAAGTGTGACGGCTAATAGTGCAGAACCCGGGGGCTTATTACATTCTATTTCTATCTTATCTGAGGCATTTGAAAGCTATGATGTAAAAGGCGAAGAACTAAAATCGAGTTTTGACTTGTTCGGATATGTAATGGGCAAAGCTATAACCCCTAAAAAACCTACACCTGCAAGCGAATTACTATCAGAATCTAGCGAATCTGTAAAAGATATCAACGATTTGCTTAAAAAAATGATTCCTTTTGTCAACTCAGACCTTATCTCTTATAGAGAAGGTAGAAATATATTATTTTGTGCATTTTATGTAAAGGATTTTTACTATAAGGAACATTATGATGGGTATTACTTTGACATCCCAGGCGCCTCTGAGCCGTACCGGCTGCGGGAACTAGGGAGCGAAAGAAAAATTAACGAAAAATTATTAGATAAAATGCAAAAAAATAAACCTTTCTGGTTATTATTTTACCAAAAACCAAATTATACTAAATTTAGTGGGTATTCTTTCGAAAGACCACTTACAAAAGGAGTTTATGCTCCTAGTTTTGATGCCGAAGAGTGGTTTAATTTTACTAATACTAGATCTCGCTTCCGCTGAAAGCGATTGCAGAAAAAATACGGAATTGAAAATAAAGAATCCCTAAACGTGCCTGCGCATCATTTCACTGGTACCGGCTTCGGCTTCACCATCGCGCCGATGCTCTTCAACTTCTTCGAGACCTTGGCCACAGCGATGCCGACATCCTTCACGCTTCGCGCGCCAGTGCAGACCACCTTCCCGCTGCCGAACAGCAGGAACGCTACCTTCGGGTCCTTCATCCTGTACACCAGCCCCGGGAACTGTTCCGGCTCGTACTCGGAGTTCTCGAGGTTGAACGCGATCTTGTCGAGTTTCAGATTGCCATCGAGCTTCGCTGAGGCGACGATGTTCTCGACCTGCATCTTATAGTCCTTCGGCACCTTGACGCCCGACTTCGTGACCACGTCGACGACCTTCGCGAAAACAGCCTTGACGTCCGTTATGCTGCGCGCGCCAGTGCACACCACCTTGCCCGAGCCGAAGATGAGCGCCGCGGCCTTCGGGTCCTTCATCCTGTACACCAGGCCCGGGAACTGCTCGGGCTCGTACTCCATGCCTTCGAGCTTGGAAACGACCTTCTCGAGCGATATCACGACGCCGAACGACGCGGACGCGACTATGTTTTCGATGCGTATGTTGAATTCCTTTGCAGCAGTCATACCTTTCGTAGCAGTCACCTAAAAATCACCTTAGGATAAATTTATCGCAAAAACATTTATATTAGAGTTTTATCCTTTTCGAAACGGCTTTTATACATCCTTTTAAACAGATGAAAAAATCGCGACGGATTAAAATCCTGCAAACCATATAGGGATTAAACGCGATAGAAAGTAAATAACACGAAGGTGTCGCGCTTGGGCATGCCACAGCTGAAGATAATCGGTTACAACTACGCGCTGGTGCACGCTGCGGTTCACGTAATCGTGGCGGCGCTGCTCTACTTCGCGGTGCAGCCGAGCCTCGCGTTCGATTTGGGCAAGGCCGCGGCCGTCGCGATCGGCACAGCAGCGCTCGACTTCGACCACGTGCCGCTGTGGATGCAGGTCGGCATAATCGGATACCTGAAGCTTCGGACGGTCGAGGAGTACGGCAAGCCGCGCAAGTACATGCTGCACAACTTGATGGTGCTCTTCATAGCGCTCGGAGGATCGCTGCTGATAGCGCTGTCCGAGTATTTCCTCGTCGGACTGTTTTTCGTGGCAGTTACGTTGCACATCGCGTGGGATTTCCTGGAGGACGTCGCCGTTTTCAAGATGGGTTACAGGCACTGGATATGATTCCATGGCGAAGGCAGTAAAACTTAAAGGCGACGGCAGTACGCTGATAACCGGCATCGACGAGGCTGGCCGCGGGGCACTGATAGGGCCGATGGTCATATGCGGGATAACTGCGGAGCGCAAGGTCGAACGCAGGCTGAAAGGCATCGGCGTGCGCGACTCTAAGGAGCTGACGCCTGCGAAGCGCGAGAGGCTGTACAACCGAATCAAGGAGCTCGTACAAAAAGGAAGCCGCGTTTCGGGCATACTGCCGATATCGATACCGCCGTGCAGGATAGACGCGCAGAAATCCGAGAACAGCAACCTGAACCTGCTCGAAGCGAGGACGATGGCGGAGATAATCGGAATGATAGGCGGGGAGGAGGTTTATCTGGATGCGCTCACAGCGCGGCCCGAGCGCTTCAAGAAGGTCGTGCTGGACTTCATGAACGACAGGCCCGAAGGGAAGAACCTGAGAATCGAGGGCAAGAACTTCCGCATAATCGCGGAGAACAACGCGGACAAGCGCTACCCGATCGTCAGCGCAGCCTCGATAATAGCCAAGGTGGAGCGCGACCGCGCCATAGAGCAGATAAAGAAGGAGGCAGGCGTTGATTTCGGCGTGGGCTATCCGCACGACCAGCGGACCGTCGACTTTGTCGACATGCTCATCAAGACGCGGCGCAGGCTGCCCGCGTACGTGCGCAAGAGCTGGATAACGACGCAGCAGCTGCAGGAAAAGAACTGGCAGCGCAGGATAAAGGATTTTATCCTCGGAAAAGAGAAGAAGATGTAAGGCGCGTTTTTCGGAGAGTGCAGCTATGGAGATAAGGCTCGAACAGAAGATGGCCGCCGCGTATCTTGCGTTGGGCATCGCATGCGGCGTGTTCTCGAACTACCTCGCTGAATCGATGCTTTTGTACGCGCTGTTGATGCCGCTTGCCGTGTATGCGATCAGCGTGGCGGTGCTCGCGAAGCTGATGCGCGGACAGAAAAAATCGCAGCTGATATCGAACAGCTTGCTGACTTTCATGCTCGTATGGGCGGTCGTGTGGGTTTTCCTGTACAACTTGTAGGATGCGTTTGGTGAGTTTGCGATGGCTGGCAAAAAATCCGAAGAGCGGACGCATGTCGAAGAGCTGGGCGGAAGGATCGGCGAAACCGTAAAGCTGGCGGGCTGGGTGCACGACACGCGCGTACTCGGGAAGATAAGCTTCGTCGTTCTGCGGGACGGTAGCGGCAAGTGCCAGGTCACGGCAACGCGCGGCAAAGTTCCTGACGGCGTGATGAAACTCATCGAAAGCCTCAGGCAGGAGGACGTGATAGCAGTCACGGGCAAGGTCGCGAAGAGCAAGGAGGCGCGGGCCGGATTCGAGATTATTCCGGAGGAGATCGAAGTCGTGAACAAGTCGGCCACTCCGCTGCCGCTCGACCCGCGCGCGGTCACTAAAGCGAACCTCGACACGCAGCTCGACTGGCGCGTGCTGCACATGCGCACGGACGGGGCGCGCGCGATCTTCCGCATACAGTCGCAGGTGCTGCGCTCGTTCCGCGACTTCCTGATCGACCGCGGCTACCTGGAGATACAGCCGCCCGTGATAATCGCATCGGCATCGGAAGGCGGGGCCGACCTATTCTCCCTAAAATACTTTGAAAAAACAGCATACCTCGCGCAGTCGCCGCAGCTGTACAAGCAGATGTGCGCCATCGCGTTCGAGAAGGTCTTTACCGTCCTGCCCGTGTTCCGCGCCGAGAAGTTCGACCAGCCCACGCACCTGAACGAGCTGAGGCAGATGGACATAGAGCAGGCGTTTGCAACGGACGAGGACGTCATCAAAGTTTTGGAAGAGTGCTTCGCGCAGATGCTGAAGGACGTGAAGAAAAACTGCGCCGAGGAGCTGAAGGTTTTAGACCGTGAAGACTTGAAAATACCAAAGCTGCCGCTGCGACGCGTGACGTACGACGAAGTTATCAAGTTGCTGCAAAAAACTGGTGAAAAAATAAAATGGGGCGACGACTTCAGCAAGACGCAGGAGAAGCTGATGATGAAGCTCGTGGGCGACGAAGCCTTCATACTGAAGGACTGGCCGACCGAGATTAAGGCTTTCTATGCCATGCCCGACGAGGAGAATCCGAAGCTGTGCCACGCGTTCGACCTGATATACAACGGCCTCGAAGTCTGCTCGGGCACGCAGCGCATACACATACCCGAACTGCTGATAAAACAGCTGAAATCAAAGGGATTGAATCCGGACGACTTCAAGTTCTATATAGACTGCTTTAGGTATGGAGCACCGCCGCACGCCGGGTGGAGCATCGGGCTCGAACGGCTGACTATGCAGATAACCGGCAGGAGCAACATACGCGAGGCCACGATGTTCCCGCGAGACAGGAACAGGATAACGCCGTAGGAATCACTGCCTGTTCTTCTCGGAAAGCTTGCACGCGTAGATGTGGCTGCATTCGCGCGCCTTCATCGACGAGAACTTGCAGTCGCACGACCAGATGTTGCGCGTCTTGTCGAAGACCACCGAGTGCTGCTCGGTCTCGCCCTGCACTTCGAAGTAAGCGCGGCGGTCCGTGTCCATTTCCTTGCGCACGCGGCCTTCGGCGAACAGCCGCGCTCCCTTGCGCTTCACTTCGACAGAGCTCTCGTTTCTTTGGAACGGCATACTAATTACTCTTGCATCTTTGCAAATATTTACCGAACTAACCCACCATGATAATTGAAAACGTGAACTTCTTTGCCATCATAGAAGACTTGTTCCTTACCATCAAAAGACGTCATGTCTCCTTCGCACAAATCGCGATATTCATACCCATTTATTTTCAAATCATTCGGACCTCTTTTGAAGGACTCGTTTCTTGGAAATTGCCGCAAACACAATTTTAGAACATCGAACAATTTTAATGCTAAAGATCGTTCTTTGAATCTATCGTCGACAACCCCACCTTCGTATTTCCTTTCCCAAACCAACTTGCCTCCTTCTGTGATTTCTTCTCTGCCAGTAAACCATTCGAACCCCTTGTACCTGTCGGTATAACTCAACTGTCCTGCGGTATACGGTCCTATAAGTTTTGTCCCGTCTGGTAAGCTTGTCTCTCCAGTTTCTCCGACAGTTTCATAACTGCACTTCTCTCTGGCCGCGACGAGAAATTCTGCCAGTTTTTGTGTGCCCATATGCCAGCCTTGTTCTGCAACGGCCATAATAATTACTTTTTCGAAACCCTTTTAAGTTTAACTGTTTATGGTTAGTTTGTGCTTGGCATGAAGTTCGACAGGAAGCTTTTGGCGTTCGTGGCAGTTTTCTCGCTTACTGTCGCGTCTGCGTTAGTTTTCGCGGCTAGCGCTGCGAAGGCTTGCGATGGGTGCGGATGCGGCCTCTGCGACGGCGGATGCGGAAGTTCGGCGTGCAACCAACCCGGTGCGAGCGTTTCCTTGTCAACGCCTTCGGACACTAAGGAGGGCGAGGAGGTGCAGGCGAGCGTGCGCATCGAGAACAACGGCCAGCTCGGAAGATATTATGACATAAGCGCTTATGTCTGCAGGTCGGACGACGGCACGGACCACGGCTGCGGAAGCTGCAGCGGATGCGGCGGCTCGAACTGCGCGCAGATGTCGTGCGACGACAGCCGCGTCTACGTGGACGGCAACGGCTACAAGCAGGTCAGGTGCTCGCTGAACGTCGGCTGCGCCGGCTATTACAGGATAAAGCTTGTTTTGTCCGAGGATGGGATCAGCAACAGCCGAACGCTGTACTCGAGCGAGTTCAAGGTGCTCAACGAGCGCGGAACCGCGTGCCCGGGCAACTACTGCGAGTGGAGCGGCGGCAGCGGATATGCGTGGAACTATCCGTGCTTCGGCGCAGGCTGCGGACGGACTGTGGATGAGAAGACCACGGCGGACTACCGCGTCGGCGAGTACCGCTGCTTCGGCAGCTACAGGCAGCAGCTGATAGCTGACGGCTGCGAGAAGCGCTGGCGCATCGTCGATTATTGCCCGTACGGCTGCGAAGGCAGCAAGTGCGTCGAACCAATGCAGGCTCCGAAATCGGGCAGCCCGGAGATATTCATAAAGTCCAAGTACGACGTCGAACGCTGCGGTGAGACTGAGGCATGGTTTTCGGTGAAGAATTCCGGCGAATCCGGCAGCTTCGACATCAAGGTGGAGGGCAGCGCGGCCGACTGGATCGAGGTCGTGCCGAGCGTGGCTGTCGCGAAGGGCGAGACGAAGCAGGTAACTGCGTTCGTGTCCGTGCCGTGCGGGGCGTCTGCGGGCGAGCATACTTTTACGATAACCGCCGTAGGCAGTACCACGGACTCGAGGACCGCGGCGATAAACGTGCGTGCCGAAGGCCTGTTCAATACGCAGCTTTCCGATTTATTCGGCTTGGTTGTAGTGGTTGTTGTGCTCGCAGGAGTGGTGCTGAAGCGCGACGCTATACTCGCATACGCGAGGCGCAGTGGTGTGCGCAAGAGCGCCGAGGAGAGGTTCGATAGGCCTTTGTAGGGTATTTAAATTTCATATTTAGATTGAATAGTAGAAAAAAATGGAATTGATTCGAATGGCAGAAGAGAACGAAGATTGGAAGGATTTTCTCGCACCTGAGGCGCAGAAGACGCTTGCGGAGTTGCTGAACTCGGCAAAGAGGCACAAGGGCGCGTACATGCAGGCCGAGGACGTGAAGGTCGCTCAGCTGTGGACCGCGCTCGTGGAACTGAAGAAGCAGCTCGACGAGATGGAGAAGCTGCAGGTGAAGACCGAGGAGCCTTTCCGCGCGATAGTCGAGATGGGCGACGTGGAGAAGCGCAGGGCGATCGAGCGCGTCATACGCGGCATGATCAGGCCCGAGGACGAGTCGGCCGAGGAAGCGACGCACAAGCTCGTGGACAGCTTGATGAAGTTCTAGGCGCGTCGGCCAGGCGTTTTGCGCGGAAAGTTTTAATAGCACGGATTCTATCTGTTTTCCACGGCGGAAGAAGCCGCTGCCGCGGCCTGCGCAGCGCGTCAAGAATTCCTGTATATCTTGTCGTGGTGGTCGATGTCCTCGAAGGTTATCCTGCAATTCTGGTAATCAATCTTGAAAATCAGCACGAAGGACTTTAGCACATGCACCCTCCTGTAGCCCTTCAGGTCGTGCCTTAGCGGCTTGTAGTGTTCCGGGTCCTCCTTCACTTCCCGTATCTTGCCGAGTATGGATTCGAACAGTACCTTGTTCTTCTTCTGTATCTTGGCCATTTTCCTGGCCAGTTCCTTCGAGAATTCTGCGGCGAACATCAGACCTTCACTTTGAGCATCTTCTCGAACTCCTCCTCAGAAACGGTGCCCTCCTCCTCTATCTTCCTGAGCTTCACCAGGTATTCCGGCCTCAGCTGGGGCTCCAGCAGCGTCTCGCCGAATTCCTCCGCCATCCTGTTTATCGCCTGCGACTTGTCCTTGAGGTCGTACTTGGCCTTGACGACGTTCAGGATCCTGTTCGCCTTCTCCGATATCATCACCATGGCCTTGGGCATCTTCCACACCTCTGTCCGTGTATATTCTATGTATATTTGATATATACACCATGTTATAAAGCTTTTGTTTCGCACCCAGCGGCCTGCGGAAGGCTTTAATAATGCCGACCCTATCTATTTTCCATGGCCGAAGGTATGGCGTCCGCGATTGAAAAGCTGAAGCAGCTGAAGGCGAAGCGCGTTTTCGTGCAGTACCCAGAAGGGCTGAAGCTGCGCGTGCAGGAGATTGCGAAGGATTTGGAGAAAGCTGGTTTTGAAATTCTAGTCTGCGTCGAGCCGTGCTATGGCGCATGCGACATACGCGACACCGAGGCGGAGCGGCTCGGGTGCGACGCGCTGCTGCACATCGGGCACGAAGATTTCGGCGTGAAGGTTGATGTGCCAGTTGTGTTCTGGGAATACTTCATCGACGCGGACCCCGTCCCGATTATCGAAAAGGAATTCGCGAAGCTCGAAGCTTACAACAAAATTGGAATCGTCACGAGCATACAGTTCGTCGGCGCGATTGAGAAGGCGAAAAAGTTTTTGGAAAGCCGCGGGAAGAAAGTTTTCGCGCATAAGGCGCTGCAACACGAAGGGCAAATACTCGGCTGCAACCTCGATGCCGCGCTGAAGATCGAGAAGGACGTCGACTGTTTCCTCTGCATTTCCGCGGGAAAGTTTTATTCACTCGGGCTCGTGATGAAGACGGACAAACCGATGCTCTGCCTTGATTTGGAGAAAGGCGCGATATCGGACATGGATGAGACGAAGAGGAAAATCCAGAAGACGATTGCGTGGAACCGTGCGGCGCTGGACGAAGCGAAACGCGTGGCGCTGCTCGTGAGCTGGAAACGCGGGCAGGTGAAGCAGCCGTTCGAAATAAAAAGAAAGCTTGAGGCGGAAGGCAAGGAAGTTTTGATTCTCGCGATGGACGAGATAACGCCCGAGAAACTCGTGGGGCTGAAGATAGATGCGGCAATCAACATGGCTTGCCCGAGAATTGGAATCGATGATTTGGGAAGATACAAGGTGCCTGTGTTGAATCTCGAGGACGCAGGAATTTGCACGGGCGATTGCCATCGCAGTTAATCGTAAAAGCTTGGAATCTCTTTTCTAATCATGGTCGAACCCACTTCTGGGTTGGAATGGTTGATGCCGGGTGAGCGACGCACAGGCAGAGGCAGATATTCGTTTTCTTTCCGATGTGGACGCGTACAGCGCACCAAACGGCCGGACGACTCGACGATATACGAAACCGCATCCCGCATGGGGATGGAGCACGACGCGACGCTGGAAAAGGCGGTCGAGATACTGTACCAGAAGTCCGACACGTTCACGCCTTACGGCTGCGGAAAATTCTCGCTCTTCAAGACCACGCATCTGGTCCACGGAAAGATGGGCGAGAAGGGCTTCGAATCTAGCGTAAAATACAAGCACCTTGAATGGGCGTTGAGGACTAGTTACGACATACTGAAGAAATACCCCGAAATCGAAACGATGGACGAATACCCGGAGAAGGAAAAATACAACTCAGAACGCATGTTAGGCGGCCGGCGTTTCTGGGAGATGTTCAGCGGCGAGGATGCGCGGGGGAAGTTGCGGATAATGATGATGAACAGGACGTTGAAAACGAAAGACGAACGGCTTTCAGCGCTGCTGTCCGAAGGCAAGATAACTGGCTATTGGCAGTACGATGTGGGGTTCAACCGCGAACTAAAGTACCTGCTTAAGGAGTACGGTGGCTCCTTGTTCGATGACGGCGCGAAGGAGATGACCATGAGGCTGAACGCCACGCCGAACGAGTCGGAATTCATGGGCAGGCTGTCAGATTTCATAGACATGGGCATGTTCCCGACCATCGGCATGGCCGAGCACGTCTTGGAAGACGCATGGATTGTCATGGAAGCAAACCTGTACCACGACCTTTTCAGCATATATCGCGAGAAGCTGAGAGCGCGGAAGAAGGGTTCGTGCGTCGACATGACGATACGGAAGGGCGACGTAGAACGCGCTCTGAAGAGAAGGTACGGGTTCGTGCTGAACGACGGCGAAACGTTCGAACAGCTTGTGCCGAAGAAGGCGGTGGACGTGGACGAATGGTCATGACGGCCAACTGATTTAAGCTAGGCAACGAAATTATCTTTCAGGTGTTTGCATGCCGAGAAGGAAGAAAGCCGAGACGATGGAGAAGTTCGAAAAGGCCGAGGAAGAGTCCGAGGAGCGCGAGGCCGCGGAGGAGGCGGCGGACACGGCTGGACTGGAACAGGCACAGGCCCAGAAGGACATAAAGCTCGGCGAGTTCCAGCTGAGGCCGGACTCGGTGCTGCTGATTAAAAAGACAACGTACAAGGGCGACGACCGCATAGACTTCCGCGTGTGGAAGAACAGCCCGATGTACAAAGGTCCTACAAAACAGGGCTTCGTGCTGCCGATGGACAAGCTGGACGACTTCATCAGGATGGCAAACGGGATGAAGAAGAAGCTGGAAACGGCATAGGACTTTAAATTTTTTCGTATGCCATCTTATATCATGGTCTACAACCGGTCCGCGCGCGAACAGGCGGTGAAAGTTATAAAGGATTCTGCCATATGGGATATAATCAACCGCGCGGCCCGAGGAGAACTTACCTACTCGAGTGCGGTCGACGAGATGCGAAAACACTATGGAGTAGAGCTCCCACCGCATCCAGGCTTAGACCTGCGCGTTTCTGACGGCAGCTGGGAGAAGAAGATAAAAGAGTCCCCGTTGGGTGCGGCCGAATATCTGAGGAGGGTGTCGATCATAACCGAGGCCGAGCAGCTGATGTTCACCGAAGGGGTGCATGAGAGTTATGCAAAATCCGGCGTAGTTCGGCTGTTGTAGGTCGAACACACTGAAGTCTAAAATCGCTTTTACGTCCTTACGTCCCTTCCTGCCACGACTGCAGGTACTTCTTCTGCTCCTCTGTGAGCGCGTCTATCCGCACGCCCATCGATTCGAGTTTCATCCTCGCGACGCGCAGGTCTATGTCCTCCGGCACGTCGTAGACGAGCGGCTCGAGCTCCTTCGCATGCTTCGCAAAGTACTCCGCGCACAAAGCCTGGTCCGCGAATGAAAGATCCATTACCTCCGACGGGTGGCCTTCGGCGGCCGCGAGGTTGACGAGCCTGCCCTCCGCGAGCAGGTACAAACGCTTGCCCGCTTTCGTCCTGTACTCCTCGACGTTCTCGCGGATTTTGCGCTTGCCAGCGGAGATGTTCTCCAGGTCGGGTATGCTTATCTCCGCGTTGAAGTGGCCGGAGTTCGCCAGGATCGCGTTGTCCTTCATCAGTATCATGTGCTCTCCGCGTATCACGTTCTTGTCGCCCGTTGCTGTCACGAAGATGTCGCCCACGCGCGCCGCGTCCGCTATGGGCATCACGCGGAACCCGTCCATCGTCGCTTTCAAGGCTTTGGTCGGGTCGACCTCGGTTATAATCACGTTCGCACCCAGGCCTTTCGCGACGCGCGCTATCCCGCCGCTGCAGTAGCCGTAGCCGCAGACGACGAAGTTCTTCCCGGCAATCAGGACGTTCGTCGCGCGGATTATGCCATCCATCGTGCTCTGGCCCGTGCCGTATACGTTGTCGAACATGTGCTTCGTCGGCGTGTCGTTCACTGCAAAGAGCGGGTACTTCAAAGCGCCGTCCGCGGCCATCGCGCGCAGGCGTATGACGCCCGTGGTCGTTTCTTCCTGGCCGCCGAGAATGGTTGGGAGCAAATCGGTCCGCTTCGAATGCACTGTGGATATCAAATCAGCGCCGTCGTCCAGCGTTATGTTCGGCCGCGTGTCGAGCACGCGGTTTATGCACCAGTAGTACTCCTCGCTGCTAACGCCGCGCCATGCGAAAATTTTGATTCCTTCAGCGGCCAGCGTAGCTGCGACGTCGTCCTGCGTGCTCAGCGGGTTCGATGCGCACAGCGCCACATCAGCGCCGCCAGCTTTCAAAGTCCGCATAAGGACGGCCGTTTCTTTTGTCACGTGCAGGCACGCCGCGATGCGTATGCCTTTCAGCGGCCCGGCGGTTTCGAACTCGCGGCGTATGTGCATCAGCACGGGCATGTGCCGTTCGGCCCATTCTATCTTCAGCTTGCCCTGCTCGGCGAGGCCGACGTCCTTGACGCGATAATTTTTATTCTGGATTTGCATCTGTGGTTGTATTTTCGGTTGCGTTTGCATTGGCTCTTCTAGTTCGGGCTGCGGCAGCTTCGTCTGCATGCCAGCCTCTATCTTCACGGGATGCGCGGAGCGCTCGCGGTTCAGCATTGGCAGAAGGCTGATGTAGAACGCATCGATCTTCTTGTCCATCGCTTTCATCTGTTCCTCGAGGGCGTCAAGCCTTTCCCTGTCTTTTTCTTCGTCGACGTCCGGCATACAGATTTCTTCCGTGCGAAAGGATTAATAGCTTGCGCGGCCGTAATAAAAACCGATACGCGTGGCATTGACGAAAAAACAGCTGGATTGCACAACATCTGAGCCTGCTGTAGAAAAAAAGGAAATCGCGATTGTCATGCTATTCGTTTAAAAGTTTGACATGCGTTCTATTTTATAGGAGTAAATCATGTCCGAACAGTCCAAGATATTCTCTCTGAACAACATGGAGAAGTACCTCGGTGCAGCGGGTTCGCTCAACCCCATAGTAAATGCATATCAGGATGAAAAAGTCCGCATAACCAATAACTGGAGTACTGAGCTCGGAGACCTCGGCGCCACACTTGGCACGAAATACAACAAGTTGCTATCGGACTCCGCAGATTCGTACAAAAGCAGAATCAAGCAGTTGCTGGCGGAAAACGGTGTCAGCACGGAACTAGTGAAGCTTGTGAAGACCTACGGCCTCGTTAAGGAAAGAGAAAAACACCTGTCTACATCGAAAGCGATTATGGGACTGTGTTCTGCAGTGTTCGGCGTCGGACTAGGCGTCGGACTAGTTTGTACCTATATGTCCGGCATGCCCTTCAGCATGCCGATGGTCGGCCTGGTGTTTGTATTACCGCCCGCTGCAGCCGCCGCTGTTATGTACGTTGTGGATCTGTCTGACATAAAAGTAGTCAAAAATGGAAAAGCGGAAATAAAAAGGATGATCGGCAAGGAAGACTTGCACAAAACGATGCTTGCACTGGATGAACTCCATGAGAAGCTTCCTGCATCTTTGTACGAAATAAAACTCGATGAATAAAGGTTTTATCTAATCCTAACAATCTTTTATCATGCTAACGAAGAAGCAGCTGGAGATAGCGCTGTCGAAGCTGAAGGTTCCCGAGAAGCCGAACGTTAGCCTCGAGCAGTACGCGATACCGTCCTCGCTGGCGGCCGACATTCTGAACATCGCATTCGTCGCTGGCGACATAGAAGGCAAGATTGTTTTCGATTTGGGCTGCGGAAGCGGACGGCTTGCAATCGGCGCGGCTCTGCTCGGCGCGGAGAAAGTCGTGGGCGTTGACATCGACGAAGCTTCGATAAAACTCGCGAAGGAAAACGCGGAAGCGGCTGGCGTTGACGTGGAGTTCGTTGTCGGCGACATCGCGGATTTTTCAGGCAAGTGCGACACGGTCGTGCAGAACCCGCCGTTCGGAATGCGCGGGAATAAAAATGCGGACAGAGCTTTTCTGGAGAAGGCGCTCGAGTGCGGCAAGCGGGTGTACAGCCTGCACCGCGGCGGATACGAGGGCGAGCACGGCAACGAGCGCACGCGCGAGTTTCTGACGAACTTCGTGCAGCAGAACGGCGGACGGGTGCTTGCGGTGAAGGAATTTAAATTCGACGTACCATATATGTTTAAATTCCACAGAAAACCAAAGGTAAGTTATAACGTGGACCTTTTCGTCGTGGAAAAAGTTTGATGGTGCTGGCATGGAACTGAAGGCTGTGAAGGAATCCGACGATACGATGCTTTTGGAAGTCAAGGGCGAGACCGTCACTGCCACGAACGTGATAAGCGGCGAGCTCTGGAACGACGAGAACGTGAAGGAAGCGGCGCACATCAAGGAGCATCCTTACTTGGCGGAGCCGAAGATTTTCGTGAAGACATCGAAAGGCAAGCCTGTTACTGCGCTGGACAAGGCCGCCGAGCGCGTGATAAAGCAGACCGAAGAATTCTCCGAGGCGTTCAAGAAGGCACTGAAGGCGTAATGCCGTTCAGCAGATTTTTTCCCCGTTTTCTTCCAGCAGTTGCGTCTTCACGTAAACGGGCACGTGCATGCGCACGGCTATCGCCGTTGCATCACTGGGTCGCGCGTCAAGGCTGGCGACCCGGTTGCCGTTCTTCACGATTATCTTCCCGTAGAAGGTCTGGTTGCGCATATCCGTCACCTTCACCATGAGCACTTCTATGCCGAGGTTGTTGAACGCATCAGCAACGATGTCGTGCGCGTTCGGACGCGGGGAGACTATGCCGTTTATGCCCGTGTAGATGCTCTCGGCCTGCGAGGCCTCGACGTGCGCGCGTATCTGCCTGCAGCCCGACGTCAGCGTCACGACGCCGCCTTCGTTGTCAACGCTGGCGTCAATCGTCACTTGGCTGTAGCCGTATGTGAAGAGTTCGGGGATGACCACCACCGGGTTCGTCGAGCCGCCGACCATCATGTACGTGGCAACCGCCACAACAATTATCGCGAGAACAAGCGAACCCGCAACCATGTGCTTCCTCGCGAACTGCTTGGCAGATACGCTTTTGCCGCGCCCGGATTGCCTGGTTCTTTTCCTTGCCAATTGGAAAACCTTGTATATGATTTGTACTCTTGGTGTAATTAATTCCACGGCTGTGCTAGACGATGTTCTTCAAACCGATTTTCCGCGCGTACGCCACGACCTCGGCATGCTCGTCCGCGCTCAACGGCCTGCTTATGCCAATGTAATCGCGGGCGCGGAAGCACGGCTTGTATTGTGCAAGTATGTTGACGCGCGTCCACGGTCCGAGGTTGTCCTTTATCCATTTCAGCGCAGGCTTCGCGTCGCATTCGAGATGGTCGGGCAGCACGAGCACGCGCACTATCAGCTCGGCCTGCATCTGCGCGAGCAGGTGGCTGCGCTTCGCGGCTTCGACGTAGCGCGGTGCCTGCGAGAGGACGCGCGCGCAATCGTCGTTGAAGTAGCGGAAGTCGAACAGGTACACGTCCGCCACGCCATCGAGCAGCTCCATCGCTTTTGCTGACAGATACGCGTTCGAGTTGAACACGACTGGAATGTTCGCGCTGCACGTGCCAAGCATTTTAAGAAGGTTGCCGATGTAGCACGTCGGCTCGCCGCCAACGACGTTCAGGTTCCTGCAGCCCGCCTTATGCTGCGCTTCGACCCGCCGCGCTACCAGTTCATCGGGCCATGCGGTGCCGGCCTTTGCGTTTATGCTGTCGGGCGCGTTCTGGCAGTAGACGCATCGCATGGTGCAGCCCGCGCCGAAAAGCGTCAACGACGGCACGAGCTCCGGTTCTTCGCCCATATGCACGTGCGCGCCGAATATTTTCCACTTCGTGCCCACACCGCAGAATCCACACTCGCCTTTCATGCGGTCAACGTGGCAGCCCCGCTCGCACATCTCGCACGCGCGCATAACCTCGTCCGCGAGCTTCGCCTTCAGGTCGAGCAGCGAGAAGCGCGGCACTTCCAGCTCGCCAATGTCGAGCTTGCCCGTGTCCACCATCGCCTGCGTCTGCCTGAACTTTTCCATGAGCTTCGCATGCTCGCGCCACATCGCCGCCGAGGACATGCTGCGCTCGGGCTCGAACACGACGCGCTTCGCTATCTGGAACTTCACAGGCAGCCCGTCCAGCACGGTTCGCGCGTAACGCGGCAGCGCTTTCTTTATGCCAGGAGTCTTCAGTATCGCGACGTTGTCCAGCCTGCGTGCGGCTTGCGTCTGCGGCATCGGCATCATTAATGATTACGCCGCGTTTAAAGAAAAACTTCAAATCACAATCGCCTTTACGCACCGCTCCGCGTCACGGACGTCGTCCGGAACCTTGGCCGCGTCCACAAAGACGACGTCGTGCAGCCTCCACAGGCGCCTGCATTTGCGTTCGACCGCCAAGCGGTCCATCTCGGTTTCCACTTCGTATCCGATGAAGTTGTCCGCGTCCAGCACATCAACTATCCCGCCGCTTACTTCGATCTCCGTGCCCACGGTGCGTCCGAGGTCGCGCAGCGCCTTGAACAGCAGCGCCTTCACGATCCAGTGCTTCGTGCTTTCCCTTCGGTTGTGCGCGAAGAGGCAGTTGCTGTTGCCCGCGTCGAGCACCGCTCCTCGCTCCCCCGCCAGCCTGTCCGCGCGCAGAGCCGAGATGCGCCGCTGGCTGGGTATGCCGTACCTCCTCCTTTTTTCGGACGCGTAACCCATGACAAGCATTCGCCTTCGGCTGCGGATAAAAAATCGCCACCACCGGCAGTTGTCGCGGCCGGGCAACGTTTATCTGGTGGAAAAGGGAAAACTAATTTATGGAAAGGCTCAAGAACGGCCAGCCGCCGCTGTCCACGCTGGGCATATCGCCGCTCGTCGCGGCCGTGCTGCTCATAGCCATAACCATGACAATCGCGGGCGTGCTCGCGTACTGGGCCACGAGCTTCGTGAAGACGTCGCTGCCCGAGACGAACACGACCGAAGCCGAATGCAGGCTTGCGAGTTTTTCCATATACTCGTGCAGTTTCGACAACTCCACGAAGAAGATCAACCTTATACTGGAGAACCTGAAGAACATCGAGCTTAGGAACCTGCGGGCTTTCGTGATATACACGAACGGCTCGGTCTCGGATGCGATACCGCTGAACACAACGCTCGGAACAGTGCCGCTGAAGTCCTTCGTAATATCGAGCATAGACGAGGGATTCTCGAAGTTGCGGATAAAAACTCACTGCCCGGAGCTGAGCGAGGAGAAGGCGTGCACGAGAACAGGCTGAGCGCTGGATAAACGATAGACGGTTTTGGGAGTCGAGGTGGATTCGATTGGCTGGCCGCAAGGCAGTTTCCGATATGATTGCCACGGTGCTGCTGATAGCGTTCACAGTTGCCGTTGCGGGCATAGTGAGCGTCTGGATAACGGGCTTCACGTCCACGTCCACGCAGCAGGTCACGGAGCAGTCGAACAAGGAGCTGTACTGCGCGTACGGCGGGATTTCCGTGTCGAGCCTCAGGTACTGCGGCGGATACTTCTCGGGCGTGGTCACGAACACGAACCTCGTGGACCTGGGCAACATAACATTGCAGGTACTCTTCGACAACTCCACCAACCAGAACATCAAGCTGAACAGGAGCTCCGGCAGCGTTTTCATGTCGCTGACCCCGCGCGAGCTCGACTCTTTCAACGTCTCAATCGGCGGCGGCAACTACGACAGGCTGCACTTCTACACCAACTGCTCGAACGTGTACGACGACGCGGTGCGCGCGGACGTGACGGCGTGCTGAGCGCGCGATTCGTGGAAAAATAATACTTTTCACTGTTTGGCATCGCGTTCGTAGCTGTCTACGACCTCGTTTATCGATGCGATGGTTATAGGTTCGCGGTACGACATGCAACCGCGCTCCGCTGGCGGCTCGAGAAGGCCGCGCATCGTCTTGGTGTCGGGGCGGTCGAGCGCCGTTTTCAGGACATCCACCCTCTCGTCGTACGGCTCGTCGCACATCCCTAGTGCGGCCATCTTTCCGACGAATTCTCCAAAAATCCTGCCGTGCAAAACGCACTCTACCTTCTTCATCTTTTTTAAGGCTTTGACCATGAGGAAGTTCGTCGCATTCTTGGAACAAAGGTCGTTCAATTTGTCAATTTTTCCAAGGCTGTTTTCAAAAATCTCGAGGTATTCCAGCCACTCGTCTTCGCAACGCCCGGTGATATAAGCCTTGTCGTATTTTTTCAACACCATCGACCCGTAATGCGCGAGTGCCTCTGTGTACATCATCCCCAGCGCGCTACTCGCAGATAGCTTGAGGCGCTTGTCGTGTATCTCGTGTATCTCTTCGTGCAGCGCCGCCTGTTCGATCCAGTGTGTCAGGTCTCGCCATTCGTCGGTGTTGCCCGACGCCTCGGCCGCTGCGATGTCCCTTATGGTTCCCCTGTCGATGGTGATGGAGTCGGCTATCACGTTGTAATGGCCGAAGCTGTTTCTCAGCCGACCGGATTTTATCCTCTGGGTCATGCCGCCCATGTCGATGCCAAGCTCGGACGATATGATCGCCCTCGCGTCGTAGACTAGTCGCTTGGCCTCGGCATCCTCGGCTGCCGGGAGTCTGAAGGCCCAGAACACGTCGTATGCGGCGTTGTACGCCTTCTTCGCCAGTTCTGTCAGCGTCATTGGTTATATGACATGGAGAAAAACATAAGAAGGTTGCGGCATGCACGCCGCTCATCCCGCGACTGCGAACACGAGGAACCCCACGAACATCATGAACATGCTGTGCTTCATGCCCGCCATTATGGCGCCTTCGGCCATCTTGCCGACCGCGAGCCCGGCGAACAGGCCCTGTATCAGGATGAGGTCGCGGAAGATCACCTTGTACTCCTCGGCTATGTTCGAAGGCTGCGTAGCGGCTGCGCCCGCGCCTCCGAACATGTTGCCTGCCGAGAAGTCGCCGAGGCTGGGCACAAGGAACTTCTCCAAGCCTACCATGACAGCGAGGAACACGAAGAACACCACGTAGCCTGTTATCATCTGTGAGTTCATGTACAGCTTTCGCTCTTCGCGCAGCCTGTCTATCTCGATGGCCGTGTTGCTCAGCGCCTCGAACGTGTCCGACAGGTTTCCGCCGAACCTGTGGCTTTCTATGACGGACGATATTATTCGCATCACCAGCTTCGAGCGCGAGCGCTTCCCGAAGCTCAGCATGACGCGTTCGACGGATATACCCCAGTCGAGCTGCGCGGACATGCGCCGCACGTACGAATTCAGCGCCTTGTAGTCGTTCTTCGCCACGGCCTTTATGGCAGCCGGGAGCGGCATGCCGCTGCGGATTGTTTCCACAAAGTCGCGCAGGAACACCGGGAACATCTCCTCTATCTCCCTGACGTCCTTGTATTCGGTGTACCTTAGCAGTATTATCGGCAGCGCGAAGATGAAGAGCGCGATTATGTTTATGGTCGAGAACAGGCTCGGCACGTCGCTGAGCATAAGGAAGTTTATCAGGACTATCGAAGCGACGAGCGCGGAGTTCAGGCCGAGCAGCAGCAAGGTGCTCTTCTTCATCGTCGTCTTGTAGAAAGGCAGCTTGATTTCAATCTCGTTGGCCGCCTTGAACTCTATTTCCGGCTCCTCCGCTTTCGGCTTTGGTTTAGCGCCGGCCGCAGCCTGCACGTCGACCGGCTTCGCATCCTCGACTTCCGCCATCCATACAACCTCTTTAACGCAGCCTCGTTATTTTCTTTACATCTCCACTTCCGTGCCCTGCAGGAACGCAAGGAACGCCAGGTTCAGCAGCGGTATACCCCCGTATATGCTCACCTTCGTGAGGAACAGTATGTCGAACCCAGCGACCGTGGGCTGGATCATGTTCATGACCGCGAACAGCGCTACTATGAACAGCGGCGCAGCGATCATTATACCGGTGTAGAATTCCGCGTAGGCGTCCAGCTGCTGCAGGTAGCGTTCGCGTTTCATGCGCCAGTCGAAAAGCGCCTGCGTGCCCGCGCCCTTCAGGTAGATTTTCACGTCCCCGCCCGACTCCGTCGTTGTCACGAAACCGAGCAGCATCTGCTTCAGCTTGTCCGATGGCGTTCGTTCCGCCACCTCCTTCACGGCCTTCAGCGGGTCCAGCCCGAAGTTCTCCATGTTGCGGACTATCTTGCGCATCTCAGCCGCGACCTCGCCGTACTCATTGAACTGCGATATGAGCTTGAAGATGACATACGGCGGCACGCCCGACTCCGCAACCGCGCCCATGTGCGTTAGCACGAACGGGAAGTTCGTCTCGATGCTCTTCCTGCGGTCCATTACCTTCTGGTACGGGTAGAACACGAGCACTACCACGGCCGCGAGCGCCACCAGGAACGGCACGAATATCATGTAGGATGCTTTCATCAGCAGCGAAACGTCTATCAGCCTGAGCGCGAGCACGAGCGCGAACAGCGTTGCTATGTAAGCTATGGACGCGGTCATGAAAACTATGCTCATGTATGTGCGGAACGTCACGTATATGTCGGCCTTCGGCAGGCTCGTGCGCACTATGGAGAAGTACTCGCCGTACCTGTCCACGACCCATCCGAACATCGAGTCGGCCAAGGAGTTGAAGTTGACCATCGGCTATCAATTATTATTTGTGCTGGGTTAAGAAAATGCTTTTGAAAACGCTTTCCGCAGCAGCGGCCGCGCTCACATCGCGGCCAGTTCGCGTTTCAGCTGCTCCTGCCTCTCCTTGACGAACTCGAGGTTGAACATGTTCAGCACCGAGGCTGCTTCCGGCGCTTCCTTTGCCTCCTCGGCCGCGGGTTCGGTTGGTTTGCTTATCGTTTTTTCGGGCTTCGTTCTGCCTTCGGTTGCAAGCGCCGCAGTCTCCGATTCGGCTTTCACCATGCTGTCGATGGGATTCTCAGACTCGAGGAACTTGAACGGCCTAGCTTTCATTTTCGGCTGGGGTGCTGCTGGTTTCGCGACCTGTTCTGCCTCCGCTTTCTGCTGCGCAGCAGGCGGCTGGATTTGCGGCTGCGGTTTTATTTCCACTGCCGGCTGCGTTGCTTGCGCTGGTTGCGGCACTTCCACCGCCTCCTTTTCCTCTGCCCGCGTCTGAAGCTGCTGGCCCGGAAGCGATTTCGCGATCTTTATCTCCGCCTCCTTTGGCACTCGGAAGTCGCCGATCTGCTCCATCAGGCTCTTCGGCTCCTTGAAGTGACGGTTGATGATTTTCGTGACCTCCGTATAGTCGGTAATGCCCTGCGCCTTCATCCACTCCAGCACGAGCGTGCGCCTTTTTATTTCCTCCTTCGCCTGCTCGACCGTGCCGCCCTTGGCTTCCACAAGCTTCTTCACCATCACGCTCTCGTTCACCTGCACGAACGTGTCGCTGACCGGGTCCCAGTTGAACACGACGTTCGTCTTAACCTCGGCGGTCTTCGCGTCGACGCTGATTATCTCCGTTATCTCCTTCAATCGTCGCGCGGATTTGCCCTTCTCTTGCGCGTGCACCATGACCACGATCACGTTCAGGCTCTCGATCAGCATGGGCGACAGGTCTATCGGCGCAGTGGTCAGCCTCTTGATGACAGTGTCAACAGACCCGGCGTGGAACGTGCTCATGCTCGGGTGGCCGGAGCTCATGCCTTGGAACATCACGTACGCTTCGGGCCCTCTGGTCTCTCCGACGATGACATAGTCCGGGTTCTGCCTGAAGCTCTGCTTGAGCAGATCGAAAAGCGAAACGCCGCCGTACTTCTCGCCGCCGGGCATCGGGATGCCGAAGCCGACGCGCGCCAGCGTCGGCACCCAGTGCTCGTTCGGTATGCGCAGCTCGCGCGTGTCCTCGATGCTGACTATCTTGTCCTCGGGCGGTATGAACATGCACAGGCTGTTTAGGAAGCTCGTTTTGCCAGTAGCAACGCCGCCGACGATGAGTATGGACGCGCCGTACTCGATCAGGTACCAGAAGTACGCCATGAGCGGCGCCGACGCGGTATTCACGTTCATGACGTCGACAGGCGAGAACGGCCTCTCGCTGAACTTCCTGATCGTGAAAGTCGGGCCGCGCGTGGCCACATCGCCCGCCAGGGTGGCGGATACGCGCGATCCGTCCGGAAGCGTGCCTTCCAACACTGGTTCTGCATAGCTGACGTAGCGGCCTGTGCGCTCGGAGATCTTGATTACGAATTCGCGCAGTGACTCCATGTCCTCTATGACGACGTTCGTCTTTATCGATCCGAACTTGCGATGCACCACGTACATGGGCGCGCCCGTTCCGTCGCAGCTTATGTCCTCTATGTGCGGATCCTGCAGGAACGGCTCGATCTCGTTGAACCCGACGAAGTTGCGGTAGATGTAGTACATCACGCGCGCGTAGCGGTCGGGCGGGATGTCCAGGCCGAACTGGCGGATGATTTTCGCGATCTGCTTCTCCAGATACTCGACAACCTTGCCCTCCTCCTTGATGGAGGTCAGCTCGACTTCCACAAGCTCGATGAGCGCCGAGGAAATCTTCTTCAGCAGCTGCTTGTCCTTGTCGTCCAGCTGCGGCTGCACCACGTTGTACACGAGCCCCTTGTTCACCTGGTCCCACTTTATGTTCGCGTACGCGAACGGCTCGATCAGAGGATAAGTGATATCGACCTGCGAAAGGTCGTCGAACTTCGGGAACTCCACGGTCTGTTTTATATGCTTTATGTTGAATCCCGGCAGAGGCAGCTCGAGCCTCGCCAGCCTCGCCTCTTCGACCTTCGAGCGCTGCATCTGCTCCGTTATCACGCGGTACAGCGCCCCGCGCATGGCCATTATCTTTTCGATCCCCTGGCCTATGCTTTCCATTGCGGTCGGCGCCGCGGCAGCCTCCTCAGCCGGCTTTTCCCGCGGCATCTCTTTCTCTTTTTCAGAATCCTCGTCGGCCATCAGAGCATCGCCCGAGCGAATCGAGTCCTAACGGTCGAACAGCGTTACCGAACATCCAAAGGAGTAGCTTGCGCGCACCGGCTGCTCATGCGCGGCCTTCGTACTTTTTCCTTACGGATTTGCCAGGCTGGACCACGCCCCTCGACCTTGCGCACGCAGGGCAAAACCTTTCGGTTCTGCGCATCAAGTGCACCATGCGCCTGTCTATCTGTCGCATCAGGTACGGGTCGCCGAGGCTGAAACCGCGCGTTTTCGTAAACGTCTTGTACCTCGGCACCTGGCGGCCGCAAGAGTCGCATGTGACCATCTGCTCGCTCCCGCGGCCCTTCGTGTGGCGGTATTCGCGCTTGTACGGCGCTGTGCTTATAGGCATTCAACCACTTTCGCTTTTCCCGAATTCCTTTGGAATATTCAGTGCGTTGTTCTTTATATATTATTCTCTCGGCCAAGGATAATAAAGTCAGGAATGAGTTTGGCGGAAACGGCACGTTGCGCAGCCTGCTCATGCGCCCGCCAGAGCTTTGACGCGGCCGCTCAGCTTTATCATGGCCGTGCGCAGCTCCTCCATCTCGCCACGCAGGTCCACGAGCAGCCGCAGTTCGCGGTCCTCCGCCTCTTCGCGCCCGGTTTTCGGCCTGACGGCCGCATCCGCAGCTCCGTGCTTCGACAGCCTTTGTTCCAGCGCAACCACGCGGTTCCTCAGCTTTTCTATCTCGGCCGCGTTCCCGCGTTCGGCGTCCGCGATGATGTCCGCTATGCCTTCGGCCAGCCTGTCCGCGCTTCCGACCTCCGTGTCGTCCTCGCCTTCCTCGGCGGCCGCCTTGCTTACTATGCGTCTCCAGTCCATAATGATTCCTGTTGTCCTTTCACCTGTTTTACGTTCATCGTCCAAGCTTCGCCATCAGCTTGGCCTTGATATTCCTCAACATCTCCGTCTCGGTGTCCGCGACGCCACGCTTGAAACCGGCATAGCCTTTGTACGGTCCAACGTGCTTCAGCCTCGCGGCCGCTGCAAGGCCGCGTCGTATGCCCTCGACAGCCTCGACCTCTTCCTCAACAGCCTCCCTTTCCGGCCTGCGCGGGTTTATGTACTCCGCCGCCCTTCTCGCCCCTTTCCAAGCGTTCATGATCCTGTTTATTTGCGGCCTTTGCCGTTGCACCCGGCCCGCGTTGGGTTCGTTTCCCACTTCGCGTTCTTCCACCTCGGACTCTTCGTCGACCTCGGATTCGCTTCCGGCAGCCGCTTCTCGGACAAAAACGTTCTTGCCATGTTTGGCTTTCGTGCTGGTCAATGCCGAAAAATTGAAAATGCTGGCCAGCCTGCCGAGTATTCCGTCTGGCACGTATCTCTCGCCCGCTATCGCAGCCGCGAGTCTTTTGAACTCTGCCGCGGCCGGAGAGTTCGAACTGATCACGAGCGGCGAACCGGCTGCGATGGACTCGGGTATCTTCGTGGTTTCGGGTATTACGGCTATCACTTCCTGACCGGACGTCTGCTCGATTTCCTCGGTTGTCAGCTCGTACTTTTCGCCACACACGCGGTTCAGCACTATGCCCAGCACGTCCTTCCTCAACCTTTTCACCAGGTCGATGGTCTTAAGCGCGTCCGTGAACGCCGGAAGGTCGGGCGTAGTTACAATTATGGCCTTGTCGATAGCCTTCGCCGCGATGACGACGTCGCTGCCCAGGCCCGGCGCGCAGTCGATGAGTATGGGGCTGTACGAGTTCCTGAGCTGGCCGACCACGGCGTCCATGCTACGCAGCACGCTGTCATTCTTCATCGGCGCTGGCAGCATGCGCAGTCCGCTTGCCGGATGCGTATAGATGGCGTACATCGCCGGCACCTTCCTGTCGAGCACGTCGCGCAGCGTGACCGGGAACTCGTCGTACATCCCGAAGTGCAGCCCGAGGTGCGAGGTCTTCACGTTGCTGTCGATGATGAGCGCTTTCTTGTTGAAATTGTGCGCCAAGGCCGCGCCCAGGTTCGCGGTTATGGTCGTCTTCCCGACCCCGCCCTTTCCCGACAGGATGCCTATCACGTTCGATTTTTTCATTGCAGCGCCTCACGCCAGCCGCGAAAATGACGGTCTATTCGTTCGTCCTAATAGTATCTTTCACTTTCGTCAAGATAATCTTTGAGTTCGAGTACCGCAACCTCTTGAAAATCCAAACCGCGAACGCGACAACGGCTATCGCAGCAAGCGCCATTGTAAACCCTGGCAGCAGTGCGCCGATGTCGTATGCAGGCTGCGGTACGTCGGCGGCCTGCGCAGTCCCGCCGACTTCTAAGACCTTCAGTGTCGCCTCCTTCTGCGCCAGCACCTCGTCGCCGCCAATCGACATAACGAACGGATACTCGGCAGAGACCGAGTCGGAAGGCGCGCTTACGTTCACTATGAACAACGCGCTCTCGTTCGGTGCGACGTTCATGACAACCTCCGGCGTTGCGGATACCCACTCCTGCGGTATCCCGTTTATAATGACCCGCACGTTGCTCATGGGCTTGGCATCGTCGTTCCTGACGTAGATGTCGAACACTTTGGACGAGCCGCTCCTTATCTCTATCAAGGCCGGCGCCCGCACGTATATGTCATGCTGCGTATTGTTGATGAAGACGCTGCTCGTGGACTGCGCGACCACGCCGTCGAACATGATGATTTTCGCAGATATCTCGTGATAGCCCTCCTCGCTGCACGCGGGTATGCTGAGCGATTTGTCCAGGCTGCCCGAACCTTTCAGGAACACGGAAAAGTCCTTGTATATCCGGCCTTGGCTGGCGCAGTCCATCGATATCGCGACCTTCACCTCCGTGCCGCTGATGCCCATGTTCTTCATCGTCAGCAGAAGCGGTATCTCGTAGCCCGGCCTTATTGTGCGCGACAGCACGTCCAGCTGCAAGTCGAACGGCCCTATGTCGCTGACGACCTCCACGCCCAAAATCTTCTCGCTGTAGAGCACGGTCTTGTCCTTGTTGAATAGCTTTGCAACGACCGTGTATGTCCCGATTTTCGTAGGCAAGAACTCGAGCGTCATCGACATCCCCCTGTTGGCAGCCAGGTCTAAGCCGAACTCGTTCTCCTCGAGTACCTGGCCGTCCTTCGACACGAAGGTCCTGAGCACGAAGTCGTTCTGGCGGTCCTGGAGGTTGCGCAAAGAGATGGTGGCTACTACTGTATCCATCACCTTCGGATTCGCCGGCTCCACGGACACGTTGGCTACCTCGCCTTCGAGCGAGTTGTTGCCGTACATTGAGTAATATTCGTAAGAGAAACCGTTCGGCGCAATCGCTAAAAAGAAAAGCGCGGACGCCAGTGCAAAAACGAAAAGCGGTCCGCATCCCTGCATGGCAGCGTGCCCGCTTTCCGTCCTGATTGTTCCCATCATATACCACTTCGCTTTCCAGATGCTTTAATTTTCAGTCCCGTCTCCGGCAGTTCGTCATGGCTTGTTTTTCCTTTTGATGATGCTCTTCAGCCTCTCCAGCGCGTCTTCCGCCATTGCCGGGCTTCGTGCGCGCACGATTGCCGATTCGATGTCCGCCTTCAGCTTCTTCACCGCCAGCAGTTCCGATTCCATCCTCGCCCGTTCCGGCGTCATGGGCCTCGCGCCGGCTATCGCGTCCTTCATGCTTCTCAGCTTCTTGTTCAGCACGTACTCGTCCCTGGCCACGGCCCTGCCCCGGCCGGCCGTGTGGTAATAGTAGTAAACGCCGACCGCTAGGATGGATACGGCCATCCCTATAATCAGCCACGGCGCTTCGAACGCTGACACCTCGGCAACGTACTCCCTCACGACGTATGTCCCGTCCCATCCGAAAGCTGTCCTGGCCATGTACCTGCCGGCCGTCGCGTCAGCCGCTGGCGTGACAATCATCTTGAATTCCTTCTCCTCACCCGGTCCTATAGTCTCCTTTATCATTTCGGGCTCCATCTTCCAGCCAACTGGAAGCTCCATTTCGAGCGTGAAATTATGTTGCGCAGTGTCCATGTTCTTGACCTTGAAGCTGATTGCAGAACTCGTGCCGGCCGTGAAGTACGGGAGCGTGAACCCGGTGAGCTTGAGGCTGCTGGGCGCGACCGGCGAGATGATGTTGAGCTGCCTGAGCGGCCAGTATATGTACGGCGTGAACTCGTCGAGCACCTTTTGCACCGAGTACGATATCGTGCGCGTGTCTCCGACAGCCATGCCGGTTATGCTCCACATAACTATCGGGTCCTTCCTCACAACCTCGTTCGGCTTCGTGACGAAGTCCACGTATTCGGTGGAGTTTGCGAGCTCCTTGGGTATGCTTTCTACGACATCGATGCGCTCGAACTCCCTGTACGGATTGCTGACTACTATGTCCACGTTAGTCTTCCCGTTCTCCATGTCTATGTCGACCTGCCTGGACACGATGGGCTTGTCGTAGTCGGCGGGCACGTGCCTGACTCTGACGACGAAGAAGTTCTCTGCTTCGACGTTGGCGTTCTTCAGCTTGAGCGTGACCTTGTAGTCGCCCGACTCCGCGCCAGCAGGCGGCGTCACTACGATGTTGAAGCCTTTCGTTTCGGACGACTGCATACTGACGCTGCTCACGCTTGTGTATATCCAGCTCTCCGGCACGCCCGAGACAGCCAAAACCATGTCCTTCTGCGCCGCCGTGCCCTCGTTCTTGACTTCCACGCCCACTACAACCGTCTGGCCTGGCACCACTTCCCTAAGCACGGCTATCTTCTTGTATTTGACTTCGGCCTCGGCGGGCGGCGTTATCGGTGTCACACCGGCTGCTGCACCGCCGCCACCCCCAGGCGACACTGGTGGAGACGTGGGCGCTGCGCAACTGGCCTGGCACGTCCCGGAGCAGCACGCGCTCGAGTAGCATTCCGCTGATGCCGAGCAAGCGTGGCCGTTGACGTACAGCCCGCCCAGCGCATACAGACTCATGTTCGTCTTGTTGACCCAGCCGTAATTTTCTCCGGTGTTCACGCCCGTGGCGAAAATGCCGGCGCTGCTGTTCGTGATTTGGATCCAGCGGCCGAGCGTGACGTTGTACATGTACACGGACAGCGTGCTTTCGACCAGGTTATTCGCGGAGAGCTCGGAATCCGTGTAGTTCATCATTATCATAACCCATTTCAGCGTCGTCGCGTTCAGCGTGCTGTTGGCTGTGACATTGAAGTACATCAGGCTGTGCATGTCCGTGTCGTCCGCGAGCGTGGTCGCGACAGGCGTGTCCTCGTACGACCACGTCTCGAAGGCGATGTTGTTCAGCGTCGTGTTCGACAGCAGAAGCAACGATACGTTCGTGCCCGTTTCGTTCACCTGTATCTGCTGATTCGCGACTATGTTGGCATAGGCGATGTCGTGGTGCACGCCGCATGCGTACGCGCTGCACGAGCCCGAGCACCAGTTGTAGCCTGCGGCCTCGCACGCCGGCTGCGATGAGTAGAACCATGCCGGGAACCTGAACAGCCAGCCGAACAGCACGGATAACGCTGTGATTATGTTCCTGTAGAAGGCTGCGGTTCTCGAAGCCATGACGTTCGCGCTGAGCGTTTGGCCGACCGCCCTTGTAAACGCCTCGAGCCTCGACGAAAAGTCAACGAACGCGAAGGCTCCTGTTGAGGTTCTTCCAACCAGCATTATCCTTCCAATCGCGTCTGAAAGCGATATGAATACCGAAGCGAACTTGTTGAACACTGAATACGGAAGCATGGCCAGATTCTGGGCAGATAACGACTGCGACGCTATCCTAGAAATCGAAGCCAGCTTTGAGACTACGTTGCTGAAGGCGAAGCTCAGCGAGGCCGTCCTGGAGACTATGAAAGATGCGATGTTTGCGGACGCCGAGGACAGCGATTGGGCGGCAGCCCTCACCGCTGTTCCGAACCTGGCTGCGGCCGACGACAACCCCAGCTGGCCGCTTGCCGCCCTGACACCGGAAAACATCCTGGCGACGGCGAGGTTGCTTGCAAGCGATTGCATTATCCGGCTGAAGGCGGAGAGCATCCTGCCTACGCTCCCTGTTATTTGAAGCACAGCGGTCGCCACCGCCTCGTACGTCCTGGCAGGGACGATTGACTGCGAAAGGGCCGACATTCCCTGCGCGACCTGCCTCGCCAGCGCCTGCATCCTTCCCGCAACCTGCTGGAGGCCGAGGGTCTGCATCGCAGGCCTCAACGCGGCAAGGCTCTTGCCGACTGAGTCCGCGAATGCGAAGTACGCGGTCACGAACCTGCTGTACATCATTCCGGTCGAGTATCTTGCAAAGTCGGATACGCCGAACCACTGGGACAGCGCCCTTGCGATGCTCCCGATCCTGGAAGCAAGCGCGTTCGCGCCGACAGACTGCGTTGCGGCGCGCACCAGCGATTCAATCCTCGAAACGACGTCATTGCCCGTGAAACCCTGCGCTATCGCCCTCAGCATCGAAGCCGCCCTGGCGGCCATGCTGTTCGCGTTGATCGCTTGCGCAAGTAGTCTAAGCGATTGCCTGACTCCGCCTGCGACGTTGTTTTCGATCGCGGACTGGGCGACTGCCCTGAGCACGCTCGCAATCCTGCCGACTACGTTCGTTGCGGCCACGTTCTGCGCGAGCGTCCTCACGACATTCCCCAGTCTAACAACGTTGGCCGTAAAGCTCATGGCCGAAGTTACGATTCTGCCCAACGTCATGCGCGTGTCGTAGGCAACGCTGCTTGCTGCGCTCAGGCTCTGCGTCAGCGTTTTGATCATAAGCCCGATCCTTGACGCGAGCGTGTTCGCGTTAAGTGCCTCCGTTGCAGAGCGCACCAAAAATAATATCCTCGAAGCGATAACATTGCCCGTCAAGTTTTGCGTTATCGACCTCAACATCGAAGCTGCCCTTACAGCCACATCGTTCGCGCTCATCGCCTGCATAAGCTGTATGAGCACTTGCCTGATTCCGCCCACCAAGCTGTTCCCAACCGCTGCCTGCACGACTGCCCTGAGCATGCTTGCAATCCTTCCCGCCACATCCACGACTGCAACGTTCTGCATGAGCGTTCTCGTAACTTCCCTCAACCTCTGCGTGATGCTTGCGGCAGACAGGCTTTGCGTCAGCGACCTTAGAATCTCTATAAACCTTCCAGGAATGTCCGACAGCGTGGCCGATTGGCTTAATGCCCGGCTGGCGCCGAATATCCTGCCAACGATGTCGCTGCTCGTTATCGATTGCAACAGCGACCTTATCGAATACGCATACTTGGATGCAGCGTTGGTCAAAGCAACCGCATTTGCAGTTATCCTGTTGTACATGCTCAGCGGTCCGGTAAACTGCGATGTCTGCAACGATTGCATGAGCATCCTGTACGCGTAAAGCAACCTGCCTGCGGCGGTTGCGGTTGCAAAGGTTTGGGTCAGCGTCCTGTAAGCGGAAGCGAACCTTCCCGACAAGTTCGCAGCGTTCAGTGCCTGTGCAAGAGTTCTTCCAATGTAACCGAGTCTTGCAACATTACTAGCCATGGCCATGGCCGAAGTCACGATTCTGCCTAACGTCATGCGCGTGTCGTAGGCAACGCTGCTTGCCGCGCTCAGGCTCTGCGTCAGCGTTTTGATCATAAGCCCGATCCTGGAAGCAAGCGCGTTCGCGCCGACAGACTGCGTTGCGGCGCGCACCAGCGATTCAATCCTCGAAACGACGTCATTGCCCGTGAAACCCTGCGCTATCGCCCTCAGCATCGAA
>Ga0315289_10000836_pt1 | contig 47643 bp, 43 predicted proteins | sample YL17G11_40_MG_FD_203452 | JGI IMG/M metagenome (GOLD analysis project Ga0315289, IMG submission 203452) | Sediment microbial communities from Yellowstone Lake, YNP, Wyoming, USA - YL17G11_40 | ecosystem: Environmental > Aquatic > Freshwater > Lake > Sediment | place: USA: Wyoming | collected... | reverse complement strand
GTCTATCAAGGTGAATTGCCTACCTGAATTGTAGATTGTGTCGATTAGCTGTCGTCCCAGTTGCTCGCTTCCCCCGCCCCCGCATCCAAGTATGCCAGCGCCGACCATAAGATCAGACATGTCCTGTTTCGTTAGGGTTCTCACTAACGTCAATCCTCGATGAGGTTTCACCTGGGCACGGTATCTAAGATTTCAATGACGTAAATCGGATGGGTCTCCGCAAGCCCCAGCGCGCGCAGACACTGTAATCATTGGAAAAGACAAACCAGAAGTAATAACGAAAACCACATAAGATATAGAGGAATTGACTTTACGCGGATAATCAAGCAGCCCGTGGCTGTTAGGCCATAGGCGAAGAGCCCGGTGGTGTTTCCCCAGACGACTAAACTGAACTATACTCGCGAATCTCGTGCTCATATGTTCGCAGGCATAGTTGAGAAGGAACGCAAAGGTTCAACCATTGGAACTATTTTCGATATCATGAAGTACTCTACCCACGACGGACCAGGTATTCGCACAACCGTATTTTTCAAGGGATGTCCACTAAGCTGCCCTTGGTGTCACAACCCAGAAGGACAGTCAGTCCGTCCTGAACTCTCCTTTTCACTAGATAGATGCATCAGATGCGGAGAATGCGTGAAAGTTTGTCCCGAGAACGCGATCTCAGTTATCGATGGTGCTTTGCTGACACGCAGAGATGTTTGCCGACTTTGTGGGTGTTGCTCAAAGGTGTGCCAATCGAGAGCACGGGAGATTGTCGGGAAGATTATGACTGTGCCACAGGTCATGAAGGAGATAGAGAAGGACATAATCTTCTATGATGAGTCGAAGGGCGGAGTCACGTTCTCTGGCGGAGAACCACTTATGCAACCTGATTTCTTAACCGAGGTGCTGCAATCTTGCAAAGAGAAAGATATCCACACCGCGGTTGAGACTTGTGGATTGGCCAAGTCGGAAGACCTAGCAAGAATTGAGCCTTACGTCGACCTGTTCTTCTATGATTTGAAAATCATTGACGATGTAAAGCATAGACAGCTTACCGGGATATCAAACAGAACCATCCTAATGAACCTGAGAGGACTAACGCAACATCATGACAACATCATAATTCGATTTCCTCTTATTCCTGGGATAAATGACGAGGAAGACAATGTTCTGCAGATTAGAGCATTCATCTCCTCGCTAAGAAACGTTCAGGAGATTCATATTCTACCATATCACAAAGGAGGCATCGAAAAGTACAGAAGATTGGGAAAAGAATATAGACTCCCAGAAATACAGCCTCCTTCAGATCAGAAACTCTCCCGAATAGGGGACATATTTAGAAGAGTCGGACTAGAAGTCAAAATTGGAGGATAGCAATGAACGAAAGAGTGGCAAGACTTCGACGGAGAAGCGTGAATACAGAGGCGAGAATCTCTACAGAGAGAGCAGAACTGATCACGGAGTTCTACAAACAGACTCGCGAGTTTTCCACCGCCGTTCGGAGGGCCTTGGCTTTCAATTATTTAATGGAAAACAAGACCATCTGCATCAATGACGACGAGTTAATTGTAGGAGAAAGAGGCCCGGCTCCAAAGGCCACTCCCACTTACCCAGAACTGTGTTGCCATAGTCTTCAAGACTTGGATATTCTAGATAGCCGCGAGAAGGTATCTTTTCGTGTCAGCAATGATGCAAGGAAAGTCTACAGAGAAAATGTCATCCCGTTCTGGCAAGGCCGATCGATGCGTGACATAATCTTCCAGAATGTAGAAAAAGAATGGCGGGCCGCATACGATGCGGGAATCTACACTGAATTCATGGAACAGCGGGCTCCAGGCCATACCGTGTTAGATGACAAAATATACCACAAAGGATTTGTCGACTTCAAAGCAGAAATCGAGAAAAGCCTTCAGAGTTTGGATTTTCTGAATGACCCCGAGGCATACCAGAAGAAAGAAGAACTAAAAGCAATGTCCATTTGTGCCGACGCTATCATCAGATTCGCCGAACGGCACGCTGAGAAGGCGCAAGAAATGGCTCAGCGTGAGAGTGACGTTAAGCGGAAGCGAGAGCTGGAAAAGATCGTAGATGTTTGCCGCCACGTACCGAAGCATGCGCCTCGAGATTTCTGGGAAGCTTTGCAGGCCTATTGGTTTGTGCACCTAGGTGTGATCACAGAGTTCAACACATGGGACTCGTTCTCTCCAGGGCATCTCGACCAGCATCTATATCCTTTCTACAAGAAAGGCCTTGAGGATGGGACGCTCACTTGTGACCAAGCCAAGGAGCTTCTCCAGTGCTTGTGGGTGAAGTTCAACAATCACCCGGCCCCACCGAAAGTTGGTGTTACTGCGGCAGAAAGCGGCACATACGCCGATTTTGCAGCGATCGATCTCGGCGGAGTGAAGCTGGACGGTTCCGATGGGGTAAATGAGGTAACATACTTGATCTTGGACGTTATCGAGGAGATGAGGCTTATACAGCCTTCCTCCAACATCCAACTAAGTAAGAAGAGCCCCGACAGGTTCTTGAAAAGAGCGGTTGAAATAATCCGACAAGGGTGGGGGCAACCCTCCGTCTTCAATGCGGATTTGATTGTGGATGAACTCATACGTCAAGGGAAGTCGGTCGAGGATGCTAGAAGCGGCGGCACCAGCGGTTGCGTGGAAACAGGTTGCTTTGGCAAGGAGGCCTATATCCTCACAGGATACTTCAATCTGCCTAAAGTAATGGAAATAGCACTGAACAATGGCGTGGATCCTCGCACAGGGCTGAAGATCGGCTTGGAAACAGGGGATCCCACTCAATTCGAATCATTTGAAAAACTCTTTGATGCCTTCAAGAAGCAACTCAGCCATTTCGTTGACATCAAGATAAAGGGCAGCAACATCATCGAAAGGTTATACGCTAATTACATGCCCGCCCCGTTCCTGTCTATTCTGATCGATGACTGCATAAGACAACGAAAAGACTACCATGACGGTGGAGCTCGCTACAACTCAAACTACATCATGGGTGTAGGAATAGGCACCTTGACCGATAGCTTGGCCGCCATCAAGTATCATATCTTCGATGAGAAAACCATGACTATGAAAGAGCTGCTCCAAGCACTCAAAGACAACTTCGCAGCTCAGGAGAAATCTCGTCTAATGCTATGGAACAACACCCCCAAGTACGGCAACGACGACGACTACGCCGACAATTTGCTTAAGGATTCTTTCAACGCTTTCTATGACGCTATCAATGGAAGAAAGAATGTGAGAGGTGGACTCTATCGAGTCAACTATCTTTCGACAACCTGCCACGTCTATTTCGGTTCAGTCACGGGTGCCACCGCTGACGGAAGAAGAGCGAGCGAGCCTCTTTCCGAGGGTGTCTCACCTGTACAGGGTGCAGATCGACATGGACCTACCTCGGTAATCAAGTCAGTCGCTAAAATGGATCAAGTCCGCACTGGAGGAACCCTTCTGAACCAGAAGTTCACTCCAATGCTTTTAGAGGGCGATGACGGGCTTCAAAACCTAGCTCACTTGGTGCGATCATACTTCAAGTTGGACGGCCACCACGTTCAGTTCAATGTGGTCAGCGCAGAAACTCTACGCGCAGCTCAAGCTAGCCCAGAAAAGTATAGAGATCTAATCGTTCGCGTTGCAGGTTACAGCGATTACTTCTGCGACCTAACCAGATCTTTACAAGATGATATCATTGCCCGGACGGAGCACAAGTCCTTCTAGTATCTCCAGTGGCTAGTAATCCGTCCATCGAACCGCTGACGCAGATTATGCTGGTTGCGAAGAAGTGCGCGTTTGCTTTTGAAAGACTGCGCCACTAGGGGAACTGAGTATCGAAGTAGTGACTAATTATTGTATCTCACAAATGAAGAACAGAGAGCACTGGGTGGCAAGTACGGTTATGCGCTCGAGACAGCAATGTCTGTACTAGTGAAGCTTGGCGACATGTATTGTGCTGACAGAATGATTGAGATAGATCACGTTCACATTGACGCTTTAACATATGCTGGAATCCATGACACTGGTCTCCAGTTTTGTAAGAAATTGGCTAAGAGCAAGGCTAGCTTTCAAGTGCAGACAACCTTGTGCGTCTCAGCAATGGGTTTTGACCTATGGCATGAGCTCCACTTTCCCAGCGACTCATCGTAGCTAGGGATTAGAGGTGATCGTATTGCACTACGGTTCACATTCGCTGAGTTTACTTCAACAAGAAACCGTCTCTTAGAGGATCTGAGGGATCAAGAACGAATTGCGAAAAGCCGGTGATGTGTGCATCCGCTTCGATCTCTGGGAGGACTGCGTCAAAGTTCTTCACTTTCGTTCTTTCAACCAACCTACCTTTGAAGAGGGTCCCTATTATGCTCTCGTTCACAAACTGCTCGTTCAGCTGAAGCTTTCCTTTCGCGTACAATGTTGCCATCTTCGCGCATGTTCCTGTGCCGCATGGAGACCTGTCAATCTGGCCTGCTCCGAACACTGTCGCGTTCTTGATGTTTGCTCTCGAATCTGTTGGGGCATCGCAAATCTCAACAAGATCCACAGATCGGAGGTGTTCTTTTTCAGGGTGTTGGATCTCGAATTGGCCATTAACAGCTTGCCGTATAGAAAGCCCGAGGCTCACCAGCTCCTGATACGATGCGGGAGTAACCCTAACTCCTAGGGCTTTCGCATCAACGATGGCGAAGAAATTTCCTCCAAAAGCGATGTCTACGGGGATCTTGCCTTTTCGCGGTAGGTCAACCTCGCCAGTCTGAGACAAGAATGCGGGCACGTTTTGTATCGTTACGTTCCTCACTGAAGATTCTTCGATACGAGCCGTTGCATGCACAAGGCCAGACGGGGTATCTAGAACTAGTCTTGTCAGTGGCTCTTGAGTCTCGACTATTCCAGTCTCAATTGCTGCTGTGACCGTTCCGATCGAACCGTGGACACACATGTTCACATAGCCTCCTGCATCCATGAATATTACGCCTATGTCTGCCTTCGGATCACATGGAGGAAGAAGAATCGCCCCGAACATGTCCTGATGGCCTCTTGGCTCATGCATAAGCGCTCTTCTGATTCTATCGAAATCCCTTTTGAAATGATCCCTCTTCTCAACTACAGTTCTCCCCCTGAGCGCTGGAAAGGGGCTTACCACAATCCTTGTGGGTTCACCTGCAGTATGAGTTTCAACGCAGCAGATCTTCCTCAATGCCCACAATCTCTTGTCCCACCTTTCACATCAAATCACTCCTAACTCTGGGTTAGTCTGCCAGTCTTTATAAACGAGCTATCTTCCCCAAAGCTTCTTGAAGATCCTGAACCAGTTTTCGCCTAAAACACCCATGATTTCCGCATCGGAGTATCCCAGCATATTCCCATTACCCGCTTGGAGCGCGTTTTCCCCGAATATCTGATCTTGTGAGATGAACGTCATGCAGACGAGGAGGTCTCAGTTTCTTCGCACGATCGTCTGGTCGCTACTGGATCGACGTAGCTCCCTTCGCTGGACATGGGACCCTTAGAGTGATCACCACGGGTCAACAGAATAAAGCTCTCACCCGAAAGGAAATGGCTTAATTTCCTAGTTGCATACCGCTGAGGGTATTCGCACCTAAGAAGGTAACGAGTCCCCGTGGGCCCGCCAATCGAATGCTTGGGAAATGCTTTGTACAGAATCGTTTTTCGAAGAAAAGGCGGCGAAATGAACTTTCTCAGGAAGGATTTGCACTCAGCTGGGCATAAGTCCCACTCGAATCACAGTCCAGTTGGCGCGCGTAGAACTCGAGCAGGCAAATAGAACGTGGGCGCTCATTGATTAACTTGCAATGTCATTGACTTCCTTGGGCAATTGAAACGTACCATTCTGACTTGGCTTGAAGTCAAGCACCTTGATGACCGCATCAGTGCTCAAAGGGCCTCGGCGGCCACGCCATAGCTCTGCGCTCACATAGTGGGATTTGCGGGACTCCGCAATTTCTAGATGGCTAAGCACGTCCGTGGATCCCAGAGAGAGAAGAAAAGAAAGACTGCGTGGAGCCTTGCCTCTCGAAGTGGGCTATGGAAAGCCTCAGGGCACTGCGGATATAGGTGGTTCAAGGCGTAGTCAGCAAGATCGACGGATTTTTCGATTCGAAACCATTTACTTAATTAGCTCCATTGGGCTCCAACACCAGTGCGCGCTAGAGGATAAGACCGCCAAACGCTGGTATGACCACTTGGCACGAGGCTCAAATTGAAGGAGACATGACTGGCCTTGATGAGCGAATGCATGTTGGACATCCAAGCCCTGAGGACTTTCTTTTTTACGTCGTCGGGGATAGTGAGAGCGGTTGATGGGGTGGATCTCAGCGTAGACAAGAAGGAAGTCGTCGGACTAGTTGGCGAATCAGGATGCGGGAAGACAATGACCGCCTTCTCGATCATGAGGCTCGTTCCAAGTCCGCCTGGAAAGATCGTAGCGGGCAAGATTACATTTCGGGGAAGGAATCTCCTCGAACTGAGCAAAAGAGAAATACAAGAAGTGCGTGGGGGGTCCATATCCATGGTCTTCCAAGATCCCATGACCTACCTGAACCCTGTGATGAAGATCGGCGACCAGATCGCGGAAGTTGTCATTCGTCATCAGGGCGTGGATAGGGAGGAAGCTAAGAGAATTGTATTCGAAGCGTTGGAAAGGGTGCGAATACCGATTCCCTCAACCATATTTGGATACTATCCTCACCAGCTTAGCGGAGGAATGCGACAACGTGCTCTGATCGCTATGGCCCTCTCGTGCAAACCTTCCCTTCTGATCGCGGATGAGCCAACCACAGCCTTAGATGTCACTGTCCAGATGCAGATCCTCGATTTGATAAGGCGGGTCAAAGACGAACTATCGACCTCACTACTATTGATTACGCATGACTTTGGCATAGTCGCAGAGATTTGCGACAGAGTCTATGTTATGTACGCCGGAAAGATAGTTGAGACAGCTGATGTTATTGCATTGTATGAGAACCCCAAGCATCCGTACACGAGCGGTCTGTTGGGATGCGTACTCAGTCCAAAGGAGTACAAGGAAACGCTTCCGACGATAGGCGGGTTTGTGCCTGACTTAGCCAATCCTCCAACCGGTTGTAGATTTCATCCAAGATGTCCACATGCTAGATCCGTTTGCAGCCAGGAAGAACCACAGCCGATCGAAGCTGAGCCACGTCACAAGGTATCCTGTTGGCTGTACAATTGAGGCAAGAAGCAACATGACTGTCTTATTGGAAATCGACAGGCTCAAAAAGCTGTTTCCCGTGAAAAGGGGTTTGTTTTCACTTAGAGAAGAACAGAGGTTCGTACACGCAGTAGAGGAGATAACCTTCAACATTGAGGACGGTGAAATCCTTGGACTGGTTGGCGAGAGCGGATGTGGAAAAACAACTACGGCAAAACTGATCTTGAAACTCTTGGAGCCTACCGCCGGAACTGTTCGATTCAGAGGAAGTGACATCTTTAGGCTAGATGCATCGCAAACGATGAAACTTCGGCCCAAGATTCAGATGATATTCCAAGACCCCTTTTCATCACTTAATCCCAGAAAGACTGTGCGCCAAATTCTCAGCAAGCCCTTTCTGCTCCACACGACTCTGAAAATAGACGAGATTAAGACCAAAGTTCAAGAACTCTTGGATGTGGTTGGACTTGGCCCGCCCTCGCTCTATGCGGACAGGTATCCACATGAATTCAGTGGAGGACAGAGGCAGAGGATAGGCATAGCTAGGGCAATAGCCCTCAGCCCAAAGTTGATCATAGCTGACGAACCTGTATCCGCGCTTGACATGTCTGTAAGAGCACAAATCCTGAATCTGCTAAAGCAACTGAAGAAACAGTTGGGATTAACATATCTCCTAGTTACGCACGATCTGGCTGTAGTAAGATCAACATGCGATAGAGTTGCAGTTATGTACCTAGGTAAAATCGTGGAGCTGGCCGGGGCAAGTGAACTCTACGAAAATCCACTTCATCCCTACACCAAGGCGATACTTGGCGCATCACCCATACCGAACCCAAGACTGGTTCGCTCTATGTCCCGAACAGTTCTGTTGGGAGAGGTCCCATCTCCGATCGATCCTCCATCAGGATGTCGTTTTCACCCAAGATGCCAACAAGGTAGGTCACAATGCGACAAAGAGGAGCCACGCCTGGTTGACGTAGGAAAATCACACCTCGTTGCCTGCCACCTACACTTGTAGCGGGCTTGGTTCATGATGCGATCTACGTTGGAAAGCAAGTAATCTCCTCCACGAAGCTGGCGCTGGATCTAGGAAATAATCGTAGATCGCTCCGACATGCGGTGATGGAGAGATCAGACCGTTGTGGTTAGACGGATAGTATCTAGAGGAAGAAGGAGAACTTAGATGTCCCCGTTGTGAGCATACCTCTGGCGTCACTCAAGATGACGGAGACGATTGTCAGAATGGGCCTGACCCACGGCAAGAAAGCCTATTCGAAGCCAAGGATTCCTCACACATACTACCTAAGTGAGAAGCCCCCTACCTAGGCGATGCATCTGAAGCATTGGTAGCGCACGACGACCTTCGATTTTCCAGTGATATGTAACAAGTCCTTGAGAACAGAAAGTTCTCGAAGATAGCCGCAAACACAACGTTTCCTATCGTTCGGAAAAAATGAGGGCTATGTTGCTACCAGGCTGAACGGCACGCACGGACTGGTCGCCGATGTTCCAGCCCCAGATGTACCCGTCGATCGGCATTTCTACAGTCTCAAGCTCATCCCCATAGGGGCTAACTACCTTTGCTATGGGTGTACCTTTTGGTAGCTTGACCCCGACTTCTGCCCGGCGGTGGACGATGCCTCCCCTGTTGGCTCTGACATTGCCGCGAGCCTCAAAATCCCCCTTAAGAACTTTAATCTCTCTCTGAGGTTCTGCCTCTCCCGGGATCATCCCCAACTTCTTGAACACGTTCATAAAGCCTCTAACGGCCACCTTCATGGTGGTCTCGTCCTCACCGAACGTCAATTCCGTTGATCCTTCGAACTCAGGTGCGAAGGCCGGAATGCCGTTGTTCATGCACTGCTTGATGTAAGTTACATCGGCAGGTTTTACCCCGGGCCCAAGGTACACGCGCCTCGTCCTGATGACTGTCAGACCAAATGCTTCTGCCATCTCCAAAGCTTTCCTTTCAGTATCTTGGTTATCGGGTTCAGGGAATATGGAAAAGTGAATACACGGTTTAGTATTCTCGTGGCAATCTATTGCGAGATCCGCTCCCTTAGCGGCATTCTCCCAAATGAAGTGAGCAAGCCTAGATGTTACGGTCCCGTCCTTGCTGCCGGGATACGAGACATACATGTTGGACCCGTCGTGAGGAGAAACATATTGGCCGAACTGCATTCCCAAGGGGTTAGTTATGGGGAAGGCAATGATACTACCCTTCAATTTCGAGGGGTCAATTCTCTTACGCGTCACGATCTGAACGGCTGCGGTGCCCACAAGTTCTGTAGGATGAACTGCCGCAGTCACTACGACCCTTGGGCCATCCGTCCTGCCATTCACCAAGATCACTGGGAGGTGAACCCTGGTTCCTTCTCGTAGCTCAACCCATGTTGCTGGACCCCATTTCGTTTCGCCTGGCTCAGCAGAGACGTCTCCGATTCTCAAAGTCTCAGGCAATACTGTTGTCTCCTTATCCGCTAATAGTCCTATTGTCAACTATTATGCTTTGCCATACTCGAGAGAAGTGCCGCCATTGGTCACTGCACCAGACTCACAGAGAAAGTACTCTTTCTACTGTAGTGCATCATTCTTCAACGGAACATTACCTCTCCCTTAACCTCGGGTTGAAGTAGTCGTTCAACCCATCTCCCACAAGGTTAAGAGACATACAAGTCAGGAAGAGCATGATTCCCGGAAAAGCGGCCATCCACCATGCAATCCTTAGAAAGCTCTGCGCATTGTTTAGCATCAGACCCCAGCTGGGAACGTTTGGATCACCCACTCCAAGGAAGCTTAGTCCGGCTTCGGTAAGGATCGCTGTAGCGACTTCAAGTGAAGAATTCACTACGACCGGAAAGATCGCATTTGGAAGTATTTCACTGAACATGATCTCTCTGGGACTACAGCCCAGTGTTCGTGCCGCTTCGACGTACTCCCTCTCCTTGTTGGTTAGGAACTCTGCTCTAAGCAGGCGTGCTGTGCTAGGCCAGCTCACAATAGCGATTGTGAAAACTATGTTACTGATCGAGGTGCCGAAGACGTACACGATTATCAACGCCAGGATAAATCGAGGGAGGGTGAGGAATATCTCGGTGGTCCTCATCAAAAAGTCGTCGATCTTTCCACCATAGTATCCCGACAGAGCTCCGACAAAGATCCCTATCAAGGTCGAGACAGCGGCAGCAACGAGACCAACCGATAGCGACGTCCTCGTGCTGTGGATAACATCACTGTACACGTCTCTGCCCAAGTCGTCAGTTCCAAACGGGTGGTCAGCTGTAGGCGAAATGAGTGGTCTGCCTACGTCGGTCTTAAGGGGACTGTACCACGTGATCCAAGGGGCAGCGACAGCGACCACACAAATCGCTACGAAGATGAAGAGACCCAACACTGCTGCATGATTCCTTCGATAGCGCTTCCAGAATCTCACGACTCTCCGAAAGGGCAAAGTAGTGTTTTCAGCTTGCCATTTCAAAACCGCAGATCTCCTGTTGAAGAATCATCATGTTCTTATTCGAGGGTCTAGGACTCCGTAGATCACATCCACAAGTATGTTAGAGATTGTCACTATCAAAGAGATGAAGACGAAGATTCCGAGCACAACAGGATAGTCTCTCATCCGCAAGGAGTCGTAGAGAAGGCGACCCATGCCTGGCCAAGAGAACACCGTTTCGATAAGCACCGCCCCGGCGAAGAGCATCGCAAAGCTCACTCCAGTGTACGTTGTTACCGGCAGCAGCGCATTCCGCAGCGCATGTTTGTATGTGACAGTTCTGTCATTCAGGCCCTTCGAGTAGGCTGTTACTATGAAGTCCTGGCCCAAAACCTCAAGCATGCTTGCCCTTGTCAATCGGGTTACGAAGCCAAGATGGAACGCTGCCAACGCACTTGCGGGTAATGCCAAGTGATGCACCACGTCGAGTAGATACTCCAGTCCCGTCAGCTCTGCCTTGGCAGTTGTCATCCCTGCTACTGGGAATAGTCCAAGATATATCGCGAACACAATTAACAGCATCTGGCCGAACCAGAATGTCGGTGTTGAGACGCCGAAGACAGAAATACCTGACGCAAGGTTGTCTATCAATGAGTAGGGTCTCTTGGAGGCGGCTACGCCAAGAAGGATCCCTAATAGTATAGCTATGAACATCGAGGTCGAGACTAGAAGCACAGTAGCAGGAAACCGTCCCAGTATTAGAGAGGTTACAGACTGAGACTTTAGCAGGGAATAGCCTAGGTCCCCCTGGACGACGCGAGAAACATACGTTATGTACTGCACATACAGGGGTTTGTCGAGTCCGAACTTGGCTCTCATCGCCTGGATGAATTCCTCGTTTGCAGTTTCGCCTAGAAGCACGTGAGTAGGGTCGCCTGGAGCTGACTTGATGATTATGAAGTTTATCGTGATCGTTACAAATAATAGGGGGATTGCCTGCATGGTTCGTCTGGCTACAAGCTTCACTATAGGATTCAATGGCCTTTGCAACCACTAGGCTTTTCTTCGCTTCTCTTTCCCGATCCGGCCGATCCGATTAGGCACAGGAAAATAGCGGAAGAGGGCGTTTCACTATTTGCGCTTTCTAATCCTTGCATAATATATGGCTACTATGACTACGGCGATGATCGCGATCGAGACGTAGGCCAATTCAGGAACAAGGACCGTCTCAACTGGCTTTTCTACAGTCTTTGTCTCGACGGTCTTTGTCGGAAGCGGTGCTTTTGTCCAGTACACGCGCTCCATCCTTTGCAAGCCGAATCCAGCAGCCCATTCCCAAGCTCCCGGCTGAAGTTCATCTGAGAACTCGGTGTTCAGAGTGTGGACGTACGGATACTCTAGCAGCCACACGGCAGGCTGATCCTCAACTATGATCTTTGTGGCCTGTCTGACCAGTTCGGCCCGTTTGGTTCTGTCCATTTGAACGGTCGATGCGCGTAGCAGTTCGTTGACCTTAGAGTTGTTGTATCCTCCAGCGTTTGACCATGCCGCATGCTGTATGCCGCTTCCACTGTAGTATTGTTCGAGAATAATTGGATCTGGACCCGTCATCTGGGAATACAAAGAGAGATCAAAGTCCCAGCGTGTAAATACTGCGTCCAGAAACGTTGCTTCTTCCAGCGAAACTATCTTGACGTCGATCCCAACTTCCTTTAGAAAGTCCCTTATTAACTCGGCTTCTTTCGGCAAGAAGAATTCTGCTACGCTATGTGTAATTCTGAGGCCAAACCTAATTCCATCTGCTCCCTTTCTGTATCCCGCCTCATCGAGGAGACTGTTCGCCGTCGCTGGGTTGTATGACGGTTGCCGAGCGCTCGGATCATAGTACCAACTGTTCAGCGACGACACGGGGCCTGTTGCGGTTTTGGCCACGCCACCCCATACTAATTCATTCATCTTGTCAGTGTTTATTGCGTACGCTATGGCCTTTCTGACTCTGACGTCTTTGAGCGGAGCCGAGCCCTGAAGGTTATAAAGCATGATACCGTTAAGCCCTCCCGGACTGGGCCCAAACCAGACCTTCTTACCCGGCAACTTTCCCTGCGCAATATCGTTTTGAATTCTAATGGCGCTGGTGAATGATAGGCCGCTGCCCCACATGTAGTCCACCTCCCCTTTCTCAAAGGCTAGTGCTCGTGATGATTCGCTCGGGATTATCTTGAAGACCATCCTATCGAGGTACGGCAGGCCCTTCTTCCAGTAATTTTCATTTCTCACGAGGATTATCTGATCTCCCTTTATCCAGTCCTTGAACTTCCAAGGACCAGTACCCACAGGCTTCGTATTGTAAGGATTGTCCGCTACCTTAGTTCCTTCATAGAGGTGCTTTGGATGGATGCCCCATCCTTGCGCGCCGAACGCTCTAGCCGGCGAGAGCATTGGTGGAAAAGCCTGCTTGAGGTTGAAGATCACTGAATAGTCGTCAGGCGTCTCTATAGAAGCCACTATGTCCATGAACCGCTTAGCATTGAAGTTGTACTGCGGCAAGATATTTTCATACGTGAATTTGACGTCCGCCGAGGTGAAGGGTTTCCCGTCGTGCCACGTCGCATTGCGCACGAGGTTAAAGCTCACGCGAAGGCCATCGGGAGAGATCTGCCACGATTGGGCCAGCTCTGGTATCCACTCATAAGTTCTGAAGTCATAACTGATCAGCGTATTGTACAGTTGCTGGGCAACTTGCTGCATCAACCATGCGGGGGGTGCCCCAAGAAGGTTCGGAGGTTCTGTCTGAATTCCCCACACAACTGTTCCTCCGAATCTTAGTTCGGCAGCCGCTAAACCCACAGTTAAGGCGGAGAGCGATATCACTGTGGTTAGGATAATTGCGAAGACGAATCTGCTCATGCTAGCCACCCTACAAATAGCCATAGACCTTCTATAAAAGATAAACGCCCATTTGCGGACGCAATCGTTGCGAACAGCCTAGGTTGCCTGAAACGTCAAGCTTGGCAGTAGATGGTCTACCTCATCAGGGTTCGCTCGACAGTCACTATGTGGCCCACTTTGTCCCCGCAACCCACAGTCATACTAGTCGACAGTCTTTCGACGTAGCCATCCACCGGAGACATGATGGTCTCCGTTAGGTCACAAAACACATCTGTGACTTCCGCAAATACCTGACCTTTTGAGATGTGTTCTCCCAGATTTCTTTTCAAGCTGAGGAAGCCCCCTAAATTCGTTCTTAAAGTTACAACTTCGGACGACACGATTTGCTCTTTAGGAATTTCGGGCTGACCCTCAATCATTGCCAAGTGTTTCATGCAGTTCCTCACCCCCCTAACCTGCGTCTCGATATCACATTCCAGCAGCTGGTTGTTTGACTCTCCGCACTCCACCATTATTAAAGCCACGCCTTTCGATGCCGCTGCGTTTGCTGGTCGGCCCGGCACCTCTGTCTTCGGTTCTCGTATATGCCTCAATCCAAACGCTCTAGCTAGTTGGAGTGCCTTTGTTCTCAAGGGTTCAGGTATCTTATAGACCACTGTGAACGGCTCGTAGCGTCCTCCAGCATCCGAGTTATGTAGATCTATAGCATATTCTGCTTTGCAAATGACTTCAGTCGTAATGATGTGGGCTATCCTATGTGTCAACGGCCCATCGGGACTTCCGGGGAAGCTCGTATGTAGATCGACCTGGTTAGTATAATTCTCCAGAATGTTGTTTTTACTGCGTGTCAAGAATGCTGGCATGTTGACTATTGGCGTTACGATAAGTGTTCCCTTCAGAGTCTTTGGATCCGTGTTTGCCGCTATTCTTCTAGCAGCCTCAATCGCACTCGCGCCATTTGCCGAGAGGCCAGACATTACGTGCAAGGCTGGCCCATCCTCTGCTCCACTCACTATGGTGAAGGGTATGGAAACAGGTGTTCCATTGTGCAATCTCCCAACCATCAACTCACCATGTGCTCTTGTTCCAATTTCCGGCGAAACGTTTCCTATTCTGATCCGCAAGATTATCATCCGTGATGTCCGAGGTCAAAGATCTAGAAAAAGGTTTTCCCTCGGACTACTTTCACACAACTTATACGACGTATACTTCCTTCGACGCGGTTGTTAGAATCTCACAACCATGCCGTGTTACCTCGACAAAACAGGCCATGACGCAGGTGGAGCAGCACTCTCCATCGGAATGCTTGCCTTATTCGACAACACTCCTATGATCTTTGGATAGCGGCTAATCGTGCTTTCTCGATACCTCTCTTTCCTCAGCCACAACGCAAACTCAACCCCTTTTTTTCGCAGGTTTGTATGAAGTGCGAGAGATGGGATTCGCGCACTGGTCTACTAGTAGAAGTCAAGTTCTCTCTAAGGGATTCTTCTGATATCTTTCTTCGACGCACACTTAGGTACAGATGGGAGATATTTCGCGTTGTATATTCGTTCAATAGAAGCACGATCCATACGGATGAGAAACCCGATCACCGGAGAACGCATCACTCTAACAGATCTGTTTCGATACTCAGTTTCAGAGTATGTGAGGCTGACGGATGTTGCTGAGGACTTCACAAGGAAAATCCGGCAACCCGCTAAATTACGACCAACTCATCCTTGGGAAATTCTTCGACACTAAGATTATCGCAACCTTTCTCTGTGACAGCCACATCATCTTCTATTCTGATGCCAAATTCTCCTAGAAGGTAGATTCCAGGTTCTACACTGTGGGTCATCCCTGGTCGTAGCCTTAACCGATTTCCTTCTACGATATACGGACCTTCGTGGACTTCTAGCCCTAGTCCATGACCCAACCTGTGCCTAAAGTACTGGCCGAATCCTGCTTCAAGTATGATTCTCCTCGCCACCCTGTCCAACTCCTGCGCTTCGATACCGGGCCTAACAGCTTCGCAAGCGGTCTTCTGGGCATTCAAGACTATCCCATAGAGTCTCTTTTGTTTCTCTGTAGGCTGACCTAGAACGGCAACCCTTGTCACATCGCCAAAATACCATTCGTACTGTGCACCCACATCGATCAGGATTATTTCACCACTTTCGATCTTCTTTTCACTTGATCGTGGGTGAGGGAGCGCTGAAGTGGGCCCTGAAAATACGTTACCATGCGCCTCTCTCGCGCGCGCGCTTAAGCCACCATGCCTTCTGATTTCACCATGTAGCACGTCTGATACCTCAATTTCAGTTCTTCCAGGAGATACGCTCTCAAAAGCTGCTTTGATCCCTTTGCATACTATTCGGGCAGCCTTCCTCATCAACTCTACTTCATCCTTCGACTTGATGAGCCTCAGCTCATTCAAGACATCCGCGGCTCCAATGAAGCGCGCACCAGGCAGTGCTCTTTGAATCCCTTCAAAGAAAACATACTCCATCTTTCCATCGATCCCTATCGTCGACTTCGACTTCCCGAGCTCCTCAACGACCCTCCCCACAAGAACATATGGATCCTGATCCTCGCTCCAGCCCCTAACATCTCGGTATTTGATCTTGGAATATTCCATCACAGATTCAATTTCAAATCTAGGGATAACAGCGACAGGTTCTCCTTCATCAGGGATAATGACAGTCAGAAGCCTTTCAAAAGAAGCTTTCATTAGACCAGTGAAGTAGTATGTGTTGACACCGGGATGCAGGAAGATCGCTCCGAGCCCACGACTCTTCATAATCTCCTGAGCCTTTTTCACGCTATCTTCGAACATTACATACCACGAAGAGCCAGCTTATCTTATCTTATATATAATAGTAAGCGGCGCATGCGCTCTTCAGGAAGACGTTCTTGTCTCGTATCATGCGCGCGCTATCATAGTAAGGCCCACGATGGCTTGAAAAATGGTCGGCAACATCCTCAGAAGAAGCTCAAGCGTTGAGATGAAGACGGTTTGTGGCGGAAGAGTGCCGAAGAGCTCATTTTGAGCGCGCGCTGCTACAAGACTAGAGACAAGACCTTCGATCAAATCGATCGTCAATGCACGGAGTCTTGCAGATCGATCCTGGGTGCATGCTTGAGAAGTTGTGGGCATTGAGGCTTGCCAACGTTGACTCAGCACATGACTGCCCTTCTCTTGGAAGAGTAGTGCCGACACAGCGCTCGCTAGCGACAAGAGTTGCTTATTTGACTCATTGATGCAGGAGACTCTTTCGATTTGATTAGAGCCTATTCGTTGTTACTTGATGCTTTCGGAGAGTAAACCGGCTACAATAGGAATCCTTCCGGGAAGGGGTCGTCCTCTCTAAGGATCAGCCTGTTGAACCCTGTAATATATGCCGATCCAGTAATCTCCGGAAGAACGGCATCATAGTTACCTACCTTTGTTTCACCCAAAAGCCTGCCTTTGAACTTAGTTCCTATGATACTTTCGTGTATGAACCAATCTCCGAGTGCCAGTTTTCCTTCTGAGTGAAGAAGCGCCATCTTAGCGCAAGTTCCTGTTCCGCACGGTGATCTATCTATCTGCCCGAGCCCAAATACGACAACGTTCTGGGCGTGTGCTCCTTCACTCTTAGGGGGGCCAGAAAACTGAACTAGCTCAACCTTGCTTATTTTCGATTGTCCCGGGAGGGTGATCTTTTCTTGCTCGTTGAGTGCATCTCTGATTCTGATGCCTAGGTCGAGAATCGCCGTCTTCTGTTTTGGTTCTATCGTGATTCCGACCTTGTTGGCGTAGACATGTGCGAAGAGGTTGCCCCCGAAAGCGATGTCCACAGAAATAGATTGGCCTGCGACCACTATTTCCGTTGTTCCAAGTCTGAAGGCGGGGATATTTTCGAAACTTACGGATCGCACCCTGCGGTTACGATATTCCACACGTGCTTTAACAATCCCTGCAGGAGTGTCAACCAAGATCTTAGGCTTGGGCTTGATCATTCCTGTCTCAACAGCACAAGTAATGACGCCTATGATCCCATGACCGCACATGTAGGAGAAGCCCCGATTGTTCATGAAGACTACACCAAGATCACATTCTTTGCGTCTTGGCGAGAAAAGGACAGCCCCAAACATGTCGCTGTGCCCTCGTGGTTCACGTAGCAGTAGCCGTCTGATCCAATCATGGTTCGCTTTCATCTCATTCCTAATCTCAACCATGGTGGCACCACGTACCTTGGGGGGGCTAGTCACGATGCGGGTCGGTTCCCCGACGGTGTGAGTGTCCACCACGGACAGCTCTTTTTGCTTCAATGGCATAAATCGACCTTGGACAACTACCTTTTGAGGAGCATAAGAATCTTTTTTATTCCTGAGATATCATTCGAGTGACATGGTAAGAATGGTAGAGCATCGAGTTGAGAAACCTTTCTCCAACGTAGTAGAGGAGACACGCAGATTAATCGGGGGGGCTGAAAGGAACCTTGTGCTCCTGAGAGCGATAGGTGGAGTCGCCGTGCTGTTTCATTGCCCATCCGCTGAAGATGGTCCGCTATCAAGGAAGCGGCCCGACATTGACCTGATGGCACTTAGCTCAGAGTACAAGAAGCTCAACGGCTTCATTGTTTCGGCAGGTTATGAGCCGAATAAGAGGTTTAATGCAGTCAACCTTAGAAGTAAGAGACTGATGTATATCGATCCTGTGAATCAGAGGCAAATCGACTTTCTCCTAGATTACTTCCACATGTGCCACACAATTGATGTGAAGGAGCGGATGAGTATCGATAAGCTTACGATACCGCTGGCAGAACTTCTGTTGACAAAGCTTCAGATTGTCAAGCTAAACGAGAAGGATATTAGAGATACTGTGGCTTTGGTTAAGGATCACAGCATGGGTGAAAGTGACGAAGAAACGATCAACCTGAAGAGGATCTGTGACTTCTGTGGAAAAGACTGGGGTCTTTACAAGACCGTGACCACAAACGCTGCGAAGATCAGAGATTTCTTTGTCGACAACTACGAGATAGGTGCCAAGGCAAAGGAGTTGGTGAAGAACAGGCTGACAACTATGTCTCAGGCAATCGAAAGCACTCCAAAGTCTATGAAGTGGAAAATGAGGGCGAAGATGGGTGACAGCATGGCGTGGTACGACCTTCCTGAAGAGGTAGTTCGGAGAGCTGGCGAATAGAGAGCCAAAGAAAGAGCAGACTGAGGAAAGTCGCCTTGGAACACAAACAAGCCTCATGAACCGATGTGGAAGTCGGCCTGTTTTCATCCAATTAACCGAGTGAGATGAGGAAGCTTGACTAAGCTCTTCTTCGCAACAGATATACATGGCAGTGAAAGATGCTGGAAGAAATTCATCAACGTTCCTAGAGTCCACTCTGTCGACGCAATTGTCTTGGGCGGAGACATCACAGGTAAAATGGTCGTGCCAATCATCCACCATGAGGATGGCAAGATCACCTACTACCTCTTCGGTAGAGTGAGCACCGTCAAGCCTGATGGAGTGAAGGAGGCCGCTGGAAAGATCCTTGACTATGGATACTACCCCTATGAATGCGACGTCAGTGAAGTTGAGGGCCTTCAGAAGGATCAGAAAAAGCGTGATAGGTTGTTCATAGAGCTCACACGTAACGGAATCAGCCGATGGTTAAAGATGGCTGAGGAACGAAAGAAAAGCAATGTCTCCATCTACGTGTGCACAGGCAATGACGACACGCCAGCCATAAACGATATACTGAAATCTTCTTCAGCGGTCACTTATTGCGACGATAGATGTGTGGAGTTAGACGATCTTCACGAAATGGTTTCGTGTAGTTACAGCAATCTCACACCGTGGAAAACTCCAAAGGAGCTGCCCGAGGAGAAGCTTCAAGAGGAGCTCGAGAAACTCATCGAGAAAGCGTCCAGAAAGGAACACCTCATCTGTAACTTTCACCCCCCGCCGCACAACTCTGGTCTAGATATTGCCCCTGAACTTGACGAACAGCTTCGTCAAGTAGCTACTCCTACTGGTCAAAGGACCATTCCTGTCGGAAGCAAGGCTGTGAGGAACGTGATTGAGAAATATCAACCGTTGCTAGGGCTACACGGACACATCCATGAGTGTTCTGGCACGAGAAAGATCGGAAGGACCCTCTGTGTGAACCCGGGTTCGGAGTATGGTGAAGGTTATCTCAGGGGATACATTGTGGAGTTAGGCCCAGAGGGGATCGTGAACCACTACAGGGTATACGGATAAAAAAAGTAGGGGGGTTGGCCAGAAGTCCTATTCTGGCGGGATCTCGGAGAAGATGGCTTTCGTATTGATGCCTTTCTTCGGATGCCAGTAGTATCTATTGAATAGATATATCAGGATCCCTACGATCATCACCGAAGTTGTGATGTACATCGTCAGAGGGGCCTGCAAAGGAAGCTGCACCGCAAGGAACCAGAACCAGAAGCATAGAGACGGGACAGCCAGCACCCATGGAACCCATTTAGGTATGCCCAGGGCTTCGAACTCACGAGGTCTCTTGTACGGCAACATGAGAAAGCTTAGTGACGCACATATACAGGCGATGCTTGTGGCGATAGCCATAGCAACTGCGCTAGGAACTGAGCCATAGAGTATGTTGGAGAAGACCGCTATCCAGCCACCTACGCAGAGAAATGTGACAGCCCAAACTGGCGTGTGCAGTCTTTCGCTCACGTTGCTGAAGAATCCAGGAATCATTCTGTCAAACGAAAGAGCAAAGAGGTATCTTGAAGTGGCGACAATCATTGGTGGAACGACATGGTATAATGAGAAGGCAGCCGTCAACGCAATGATGAGGACTACGATAACGTTGCCGCCCAAGGCTGAAGTGAAGCTCGTCAACAACAGCGGTCTAGCCGCTTGAATCTGCAGTAGAGCCTTCGCCGCGGGCTTGAATGCCCAGTTCACTTGAGATATGAAGTCGTAGCCGAAGCTACTGAATGTAGTTGAGATCAATGCGATCATGAGAAATCCCGTCAGCAATACCGAACCTAAGATTGAAACCAAGAACGTCTTCTTGGGCGTCTTGACTTCACCTCCAAGCATGGAGGGGAAGTGCCATGGCGCGATTCCCCATGCAAATAGCGGAATGGAAAATGCTGCCGAAGTAGCTCCCCAAGTAAATGGAGTCGCTTTCCAGCCAGTCTTCAAAGCTACCTCTATGATCTCCTTGTATGCTCCAGCACCGTACAGGCCATCCCAAGCGGCCTGTACAGTCTCGGGTCGATACGGTGTACCAGCCTGGATTCCAATGATCACCAGGTAGCCTATCAGTGGGAACCACCAGAGAAGCCACATGAATCGTACGAACGATTTCGGAGGAGCGACGACGGCTATCCACCATGTGATGAGAAGGACAGCCGCAATCAGGGCGACCGCCACTGGGTTTGTTGCAATCCATGCTGCGGTTGTGACCAATCCCTTATCCTTCCCATATAGCCCGATGAAATACATGACTTCGGTCCAAGATTGTACGCCTGACCACGCCATTGTGCCCATTACCAAGAACCTAGCCATTGTCCATGTTGTGGCCACAATCATGCCAACGACCGGATGAAGCAGACGAGAGTTGTAGACGTAGTCTCCTCCTGAACGCGGAAAGGCTGTAGCAAGGTAAACATAGATCGCACCAATCACCAGGAACGGAACGAAGGCAATCAGGAATGTCAGGACTACGTCTGCACCAGGGTAATCTGCTGGTGCGGTTGCTGGTAGTTTGAACGTGCCTGCGCCTATGACGTTGCAGGAAGCGATCCATAGAGCCGTTAGTGCCGAGTACTCCCTTACGAGGCCAGTTGCAGAGCGGACAAAAGTGACTTTTTCACCCAATTTCCAAATCTCCCTTCCTTTTTCGGTTTTGATTGCGTACTCTTCAGCACAAATCAACTTGTGTGTGAGCTGGTGTACGCTACCTCCCACAAAAAGAGAGTCGAGGGGCAGTTAGTATTTAAGACTTTCCAGACTTGGGTTTTCATGCGAATTCGGTTGGTGCCTATTAGCGCGCGCTAAACCCGAGACTTGCAAAGGTTTGAGCTGTTCCACGCGTGAGAATGGCTATCTGATTTCGCATCAATCAATGTCAATGCAAGAAGAAAAGCTCTGGTAATCTTTGAACCGGCTAGAATCGCGCCTTACCTAAGTTCTTTGACACGTTCGAGGAAGTCGTTTGAGAAATATGTCACTAGTCTCGAAGAGGCATTGTTCAGAAACCAGTCCCTTTCTTAGAGGTGCACTCCACCATGCTAGTTCACCAGAACATTCTAACATTCACAAGGAGCTCAATCGACGTGCTCGAAACAGAAATCCTCATCTATCTCGATGCGAAAAGGCCGGACGCGGGAGAGCAACCACTTATTGTATCTGACAAAGGAAGAGGATTCACAGTTGGACGGGGAACACGGGGATGCACTTGAGATTGCTATGTCCGCATTGGTAAAACTTGGTGATATGTACGGTGCTGACAAGATGATCAAGATAGACAACGTTCATGTCGATGCCTCCACATATGGCGGAATTCACGAGGCGGGTCTTCAATTCTGCAGAAGACTAGTCAAAGGAGGGGCAGTGTTTCGGGTGCCGACAACTTTGTGCATATCTGCCATTGATTTCGATTTGTGGCGCGAGTTGCAGGTTCCAAACAGCTTCGCAAATAAGCAGATGCAATTAGCTGAAGCATATGCCAAGATGGGGGCTTCACCGACATGGACCTGCGCTCCGTACCAGTACGGATCGGGTGTGAGATTCGGTCAGAATATTGCGTGGGCGGAATCTAACGCCATAGCCTTTGCCAACTCAGTTGTCGGAGCGAGAACCAACCGATTTGCAGACTTGATCGACGTATGTGCTGGATTAGTGGGCAAGGTACCTAGATTTGGACTCTATCTTGACGAGAATAGAAAGGGCCAGATACTTTTCTCCCTGAGGAAGACAAACAAAGAGCATCTTGGATGCGAGGACTACGCTGCACTGGGGTATTATGTTGGAGCCACCGTCGTTCAGAAAATCCCCGTAATCGAAGGATTATCCACACACGCTTCTGTTGACCAACTGAAGAGTTTTGCTGCTGCAGCAGCTGCCTCAGGTTCAGTGGCTCTTTTTCACATGGTTGGGCTAACCCCGGAAGCAAGAACCGTCAAAGAAGCCCTCAGAAACGATGTGGCTGAGGAGACTGTGTCGATTGGAAACGAAGAGTTGAAAGACTCTTGCATGAAGCTTTCCACAATCCGTGAAGGTAGACCAGATTGTATCTTTTTGGGTTGCCCACACTACTCAGTTGAGGAGATTGGTGAAGTTGTGGCCTTTCTCAAAGGAAGGAAAGTGAGAAAGAACGTTCAGCTGTGGCTCTTCACGAGCAGATTGGCCAAGACACTGGCGAAAGGCACGGGATATGTTGAGACCATCGAAGCATCAGGAGGAAAGGTTCTGGCCGACACCTGTCCACTTCACTTGCCGCTGCAGAGATGGAACTTCCAGACAATGGCCACAAATTCCGCCAAAATGGCACATTACGCACCATCTGTGATAGAAACAGATGTGCTCTTTGCAAACACTAGGGAGTGCCTTGAATACGCTACGGGAGGAATTGAAAGGGTGATGGCTCGATCTTGGCCCAAATAACGCTGAAATGTCGCGGAGTGATGGGGGGAAGGGCGAGAGGAGCAGCCCTCGTTACATCCACGCCAATTAGCTTCTGGGGAGGAGTTGACCCCAAGAGAGGATTGATCACAGACAAAAGAAGCGAGTTATTTGGCAGGAGCATAAGAGGGAAAATCTTTGTGTTCCCATACGGAAGGGGCTCAAGCACGAGTTCTGCGGTTTTTCTCGAAATAGTCAGACGCAACAAAGCACCAGCGGCAATTGTGAACATAGAGACCGAACCCCTGTTAGCAGTCGGCGCAATTATTGCTGAGAAGCTATACGGAAAATCCATTCCTATAGTTGATCAAGTTCAAGCAAACCCATGCGAGACAATAAGGAGTGATGACTGGCTGGAAGTGGACGCGGACAATGGCATTATCAGAGTTGTGCGAAATGGGAGAAATCGACCATATAGCATAACCCCTTAGTTCGTCGCTCGGAAAGTCGAGGAGAATGCGCCAAATACCCAGGCATCATCGAAATCAGGCCAAGGTTGCATGTCCATATAGTTGCGGCCAGCACAATCATTGAAAAGAGTAGTCTGCGGGAGATTCATCTATTTGAAAGGGGATGTAACGACGCGCTTGCGGTAAACCTAATGCGATACGGAAAGTTCCACACCCAAGTAACCCACAGGGTCAGAAGTAGATGCTTCTTTGATAAAGCGAGCCGTACACGCTATGGCCTGTGAGTCCATCGACCCACCTATAACGGCCTCGCTGACTTGATTCGCAAGTCTACCCACTCAATATGTGCTCTGAAAGCCTATCGGCCCCTCCTCTTGCTAAGTCGAAGTGCAAGAACTCGCATGAGTACCGGCCATCAAATTGACCGCATGGCATGGCTAGATATATCGATATCTGACAATCTATTGCGCCTGAACCCTGCTCCCTCTCATACTGATCGCTCCCCCTCTTTCAGGTGGCTCTGCAAGACTGGAGTAGATCGCAAGGTACCCGCCTTTCACTTTTGGTCGAGGAGGCTTCCACCTCTTCATCCTCTTCTTAATCTCTTCCTCAGACAACTCCACATCTAGTCTTCTGTTTGGAATGTCAACCTTTACCAAATCGCCATCTTCAACGATTGCTATCGGGCCACAAACCATGGCCTCCGGTGAAACGTGACCGATAATCGGTCCTCTATTGAACCCAGAGAACCTGCCATCTGTAACTAATCCCACCGATTTGTCCATTCCGAGTGCCACGAGAGCATCCGAAGTCTGCATGACTTCTCTCATCCCCGGAGCACCTCTTACTCCTTCATACCTGATTACTATCACATCGCCGGGCGAGATCCTTCCACTAAGCAGGAATTCACAAGCCTTCTCATCACTATCAAAGACTCTCGCAGGTCCCTTGAACCTAAACATCTTTCTAGTCATTGCTGACGTTCTTACTATCGCTCCGTTCGGAGCGAGGTTCCCTTTGAGCACAGCCAGGCTACCGTAACTGCAAGTCGGATTGCGAATTGTGGTGATCACATCCGACTTTGGGACCACATAGTTTCTTATGTTGTCACCCACTGTACTGTCATCAACCGTAATGCAGTTCAAATCGATCAGACGCCCTTCAGACAATCTCTTGAGCAAAGCTGGCACGCCACCAGCTTCGTGCAAATCGACTACCGTATACGGTCCACTGGGCAAAACCCTGCATATCATAGGTATCTTCCTAGCCATTCTGTCAAAGAGCTCCAATTGCATATCTATTCCAAGTTCTCGAGCGTATGCAAGCAAGTGAAGAACCGCATTGGTGGATCCGCCTATAGCAACTTCAACGACTATCGAATTCCTGAGAGCACCCTCGGTAATTATCTTCGACGGGGTGAGGTTCTTTTTGACGATTTTCACAATCTGTCGTCCGGAATTTCTTCCAACTCGAATCCTTTCTGCCGACACAGCTGGTGGAGTTGCTGAACCAGAAAGCGATAACCCCATGGCTTCCGTTAGAATCTGCATAGTATTGGCAGTGCCCATACTGGGACAGGAGCCGGGGCCTGGACAGGCACGATTTTCCATTTCCAGGACCTCCTTCTCAGAAACCTTCCCGATTTCCAGATTGCAAATTGCTTCGTTCAATTGCATTGTCACTAATTTTCTTCCTCTGACCATTCCTGGCAGCATTGGTCCTCCGGTAACAACTATTGTTGGAAGATCTACTCGGATGGCCCCCATAATTAGCCCGGGTACTATGTTGTCACAAGAAGCGAGCAAGACCAGACCGTCGAAGCTATGAACTTTTGACATCACTTCAACTGAGGCTGCTAGGATGTCCCGTATTGGCAGTTCATACTTGAGTTCGTCAAAACCAATTGCAACATTTCCGCATGTAGAAAGAACGCCAAACTCAAAGGGAGTCCCGCCTCCAGCCCAGACCCCGGCCTTTACAGCCTCCGCCAGTTGCCTCAAATGACTGTGGCCCGGTGAAACTTCACTCCATGCGTCAGCTATGCCAATGTGTGGCCTTTCTATGTCTTTGTCAGTATACCCGATGCCCTTGTATATGCATCTTCTATGCGCGGCACCTAGGCCTTTGAAAACAAGCTGACTTCTTAGCACAACGATCCCTTGGTTAACATAGATCCTTCTAGGACGATTGCTATCGACAGATTTCGGCAGAGAATGTGTGAGACTTGTTCACGGCCGCGGATCAATTTCGAGATATTTCTTTCCTCCATTCGCGTAATAGACGGTCTGAAATCCGCACATCTTCCCTTGGGCAGTATCTACTACGCTTTCCCAAAGGTTTTCAGTATGGATCTAAGTTGTTCTACATATTGTTTTTCCGGCGGCATCATTGGCCTTCGAGGTCTTCCCCCGCACTTCCCGAGCAAGTCCAGTCCAGCCTTTGACAATCCGGCGAACATGCCGGTGTCTTCTAGCAAATTGCCAAGGGGGAGAAGCTTGTTGCATAAATCTGCGGCTTTCTCAAAATCTCTTTGCCTTACTGTAAGATCATACAGATCTGCACACTCTTTCGGAAGGATGTTCGCGGCAACGCATATCCATCCTTTGGCTCCCATCATAAAAGATTCGAGCGCTATGTTGTCTGTTCCACAGAATACCGTCAACTTGTTTTTTGTCAGTTTACGTATTTTCCAGACTCTAGTAATGTCGCAACTACTCTCTTTTACATGTGTGATGTTCTGCAGGTGTGAGAGCCTCTCGATAAGTTCAGGTCTCATATCTACCTTACTTGTAAAGGGATTGTTGTACAGCATTATCGGTATATTGACTGCGTTTGAGATAGCCGAGTAGTGCTCGTAGATTTCGTTCTCCTTCGGCAGACTATAGAACGGTGGTACGATCAGTAAGCCATCGGCGCCCACGTCCTCAGCGTATTTGGACATCTCAATAGTATTCCTTGTTGAGCAATATGCTGTTCCTGCTAGCAAAGGAACTCTGCCGTTGACTTGATCGACCGCGATCTTGATGATTTGTTTGTGCTCTTCTGGCCGGAGTGTATGGAACTCTCCCGTACTTCCGCCTACTACCAGACCATGAACCCCATCTTGGATATAGAAGTCGATATTCGATCTAAAGCCTTCAACTTCTATGTCTTCTTCCTTCTTGAAAGGTGTCACCATTACGCAATAGGTACCTTCGATCTCTTTCAAGATCAACACACCGCAGAAACTTTGGCCGCTCAGCGTCTTTATAAGCTTTCAGCACTTTGATTTTCGACAATCAACCCTCGTTTAATGCCTATCCTGCTAGAGAGCTTCTGAAGTCAGCGAAATTCCATCTTTTCCCTTTTCTTAGCAAATCTAGCGAGTCGATTCTCGTTCACTTCGATATCCGAAATATTTCGGCAATGATATCAATTTGAATGAAGGGAAAAATGAGCCAAAACTGGCTTTGATCTAGCTAAGGCCGAAATTGCATCGCTTCTGACCGCCCTTGATTAATCCGCGACGCCCTATTCCTCGAACGCATTGAACGAATTTCTTGGGAATGGATATTGAGACGACTGCTGTGTCGTCAAATCTATCTCGCCGTAAAACTCTCACAACCTTACCTCTGGCTACTATTTTGCCTTCCCGATCTGAAGCCCAGACTTCTGATCCTATCCTAGGTAGTGGAAGAAACTCGTATGGGAAGCTTACTAGAGCCTCTTTTGTCGAGAAAGTGGCATCGACTACAAAGACTGCCAATCCCGGGCAAAAAGGAATGCAAGTTCCACATCCCGTGCACCTGTCCTGATTCAGTTGAGGTAGGCTGGTTATCGATTTTCCTATTCTGATCGCACCGCGTGGACAGACCTTCTCACACACATTGCATGGAATCTCCTGTATGCATTCTATGACGGCCACAGGTCCTCTTCGCATGCGCCTCTAGCGCCGGCATCTGATTCTTATCTAGTGCAGCAATGACCAGGCCGGATTGATCAATTTCGAAATCGAACTGAAGCTCCTCGGAAAGCCTTCTGTACATCCTTACGCTTTCAAGGGCCAAGTCGAATACTGGTGGCGGATGCAAATATACTGGCGACCCCCCTTGATTCGATCCTGACGCGCCGGATGCTATCTCTGCTCTCTCTACCAATACGACTCTAAACCCTTCTTTCGACAAGAAATACGCAGCAGAACATCCTATTATTCCGCCTCCAATAACTACGACTTCAGCCAAGTCGACCTTTTCCTTCAACAACCATCTCTCCTACTCTTGTCGTGCAATAATTCCTATTTCCACTGGTCTTGTCGGAGGCCGCCTTCTCATAGGAGAGATTTCATCGATCTCTACGCCGAGTTCTTCACGTAGCATTTGCTCCACAAGTTGTTGGCACGTCTTACCTTGGCACAGTCCCATTCCTGCCCGAGTGACCCTCTTTAGGTCATCCAGAGTTCTTAATCGATGTTCTCTGATGGCTTTCCTTATCTCATCTTCAGTTATGTCCTCGCACCGACAAACAATCAGGCTGAGTCAACTCCTCAAGGTTAACCGTCTCAATTGTGACGATCGGACTATCGTCTGCGCGGGTTGATGTGTCTCTCAGTAGAGAGCACATTTGATCTTTGCCTTTTCGACCTGTAGCCTTTGTTCTACTACTGCAGCCCAGATAGGTAACTTGCCACGTCTTCCAAAGCCAAATTCTTCAATTTCCCAGCTCTCGGAATGCCGTCTTCATCCCAATTCTCTAACCTATAGAATTCGCGAAGCATCTCTTCATAGTTGGTTATTCCGATTCCTTTTGTACTCCCTGTAGTCGCCGGCCGCATTATTCTCGGTGGCAACATGTCATCCTTTTTTCTAATCCCTTCACGGACATTGAAGGCACGCGCTAGGTTGAATATTCTGTCACCTACGTCTAACAGATCCTGTCCGCTCATGTTCCACCCAGTGGCAAATGACAGAAGCCTGGCATACTTGTCTGGGCCAAGATTGACATATTGGTGGAATTTGCATATGACAAGAGCATCGGCGACGGTTCCATAGTCCATCACAAGCTTGGCCAAGAAAGGCTTGGTGGAATCTTCAGAGAATCTGTCTATTGTCTTCGGGTTTGGAAGACCGTAAGGGATCAGGCCCAAATCGGCGCCGTAGCATTCTACGTCCAATGTTTCATGAGCATGGAAGTGATCCATTCCAACATTTGAAGTTCCGTACGCTACCGCTTGGCTTTTGCCCGCTCTTGGGTCATGATAGGGCATCTCAAGTCCTTTCACATGAAGGGCAAGTTGAGGGGCATCTCCTCCAATCTTTTCTGCAGCTTTTCTAACGCCCTCCGCCAGTAGATCGCCGAAGCCTTTCCGATAGGCGATTCTGTCAATAAGCTCCATTATTACTTCAGCACTGCCCCAGCTTATCTCCAAACCATCAGTATCTCTCCTGGTTATGAGTCCCTTTTCGTAGCATAGCATAGCGAAAGCAATCATATGTGATGTTGATATCGTATCCAATCCATATATGTTGCAGAGGTAGTTTGCCTTTATCACAGGTTCTATGTCCTTCTGAAGCACAAAAGCAGTAAAGCCAGCTGTGGTCTCATATTCGGGTCCACCATATGCCGGGGTCGTAAAAGGACCTTCTTTGACTTGAGACACCCGTCCGCATCCTTGCATGCAGCCGAAGCAAGCCCTGTTCTTGATAAGATATCTTTCTGTGAAATTCGTATATAGCTCGGAGACCTTATCCCAGCTTCCAGTTTCACCATATTTTGTTGGAAGATCGCCAAGCTCATTGCAAAGATCATAACCACCAATGGTTCCATTTCGAAAGCCAGATCCAATATTGAGGGATGCGTGAACCGCCTCTTCGCACTCTTTCAATGCTTTTCCGAAGGCCGAAGGCCTTGCTATCGAGATTTCCCCTTCTCCATAGACAGCTACGGCCTTGACTTTCTTAGACCCTAGAACGGCGCCCCCTCCTTTTCTCCCGGCGTATCGTTCATAATCAACAGCTATCCCTGCAAATCTCACAAGTTTCTCGCCAGCAGGACCAATGCTGAGGACTCTTGCTTGGGGGACACCCACTTCGTTTCTGATGATTTCCTCTGTCTTTGGCACTGTCTTGCCCCAGGCTTCGCTCGCACTTCTTATCTCTGCTTCTCCATCGTGAACCCAGAGGTAGACAGGTTCTTTGGAGGCCCCCTCGATGATTATTCCATCAAATCCAGCATATTTTAATATCGGGCCCCACCACCCCCCACACGCAGATTCACCCCACACATTCGTCAGGGGAGACTTGAAGCATGCTTCCCAAAACCCTGACCCAGGTACTCCAGTACCTGTCAGAGGCCCAGTCATCAAGACTATCTTGTTTTCTGGACTGAGAGGATCTATTCCTGGTCTTAACTCGTCCCATAGAATTCTAGCGGCGTATCCGTTTCCTCCGAGCAGAAGTTGAGCCTTATCTTTTTGTGTGTCTTCTTTTTTCGTAGTCTTATCGGAGAGGTTTGCCCTAAGGATTTTTCCTGCATAACTATGAAGGACCAATCTTCACATTCTGCTCCTTATTTCAACAAGTCTCTTATTATGTAATGCATGCGGAGATCCAGAATCTATGTAGTAGATTACTTTCCATGGGCAAGACCCAGCACAAGAGGGACGACCCCCACAGTAGTCGCACTTTATTGCCCTCTTCAGCTTTGAATCCACATGAATAACACCATACGGGCAAGCATTAACACACTCTGCATAGCATTTCGCTAGGTCGCACTTTGTAGTGACCAGAAAAGCCCCTGTTTTCCTATTCCTTATGATCGCTCCGTCAACTGGGCAAGCGTATTGACATAACCCGCATTGGATGCAAACCACTGGCCCTTCAAGCTCACCATCCCGAACGACATGCAACCTAGCCCTAGCTAGGCTATACACTTCGAAGTGGAAGAAAGAGCAAGCAAGCTCACACCTTCTACATCCGGTGCATTTTCCTTGATCTACGACAAGAGTCTTCAATCCTTTTTCCTGTCTAAGTCTGACCCTTTGGATAATAAATGTTGGCTTATCTTTTTGCACAGAAGTCCGGTAAGCTCATCCTACCAATCCTATAGAAGAGATCCTGCGGTTCGCATCGGCTAGCGGGCAAGGCAATCATGACAATGAGCATAGAGAAAGCAGTCAAAGTGGCCGCAGTTACGGTGAAGATCGCTGAGAGATTGTACAAGTAGCTCCCCATTGTAGCCGCACTAGTCGAAACTATATTATATGAGAAACTATATCATATGAGAACGCACATCGCCTAGCAACGATGGCAAATCCCAGATGAATCGCAGGAGGCAGATGCGTTATGCGAAGAGCAAATAAGGCCGTTGTAATTGGTCTAGACGCAGCAAATCCAGATTGGATAAGAAGGTTCGCTAACGAGGGGAAGTTGCCCAATATCAAGAGGCTTATGACCAATGGTGTATTTGCAAGGCTTCAATCAACCTTTCCTACGGTTACACCTCCAGCGTGGGCATCCCTGGCGACAGGCTCCTGGCCCGGTACGCATGGGTATACAGGCGTTGCGATACATAAGCCTGGAGAACCATTTGAGAAAAAATTCTACTTGGGTGGAAAAATCATTTATGATGAAGTAGAGGACGGGTTTACTTCAGTCCATTATACTGCTGAACCCATCTGGAAGAGCATAGAGAGAACAGGGAAGAGAGCTATATTGATCAGATACCCAACAGCTTGGCCGCCTATGACTAAGAGGAACATCCTCCAAGTGGGAGGAGATGCACCGAGGTGGGGCGAAAGCAGCATTGAGGTTAGTCCCTCTGCCTGTTATACGACTCACGATCTAACGAATGCCACAAGAATAGAATTCGAGCCGGCTGGAGATTGGAGAAATCTCCCCAAATCTCACTCAAACCCATATGAATCTTCGTTCACAATATCCTCCAAAGATGAAAAGGCATCCGGGCGCTTCTTCATACTTTTGCTTGATACCGCTGGTAGAGGTTATGATAAGGTTATGATCTCTCCCGACAGAGATGCTGGAATGTCAATCTGCAGCCTGTCCACGGGACAATGGAGCGAATGGCTCGAAGCGGAACTCAAAGGTGAGGAGCCCAGAAGATGCAGTTTCAGGTTCAAGCTTGTGGAGCTATCCCCAGATGCGAAGGCATTCAAGCTTTTCAGAACGCAAGCGTGGCCCACCAAAGGATGGACTGTACCAGACCAGCTGGCAGCGGAGCTGACGAAGAAATGCGGTTACTACGTAGATCACGCGGGTAGAAGGCCTTATCTCTGGGGATGGATCGATCTCGAGACATATTTTGAACTCATGGAACATAACGCGTACTGGCTTGGTAGAGCGGGGGCTTACCTGATGCGGAACTACAAATGGAACCTGCTAATGCTCCACTATCAATGGATTGACCACGTAGAACACGCTTTCTGTGGAACGGTGGATCAGGGGCATCCGGACTACGACGAGAGAAAGGCCGTGGAGTACTGGAAGATCTTTGAAAGGATCTACAGAATCGCGGATAAAATGACCGGCGATCTGGTAAAAGCAGCAGGTCCATCTAGCTTGGTCGTTGTGCTCTCAGACCATGGATGTATGCCTTTCCGTTGGGCTATCTACGTAAATCAGGCCCTCGTGGAGTCTGGCTTGTTGGCTCTGAGAAGGGACCCCAAATCAGGGCAAGAGGTAATCGATTGGTCTAGGACTAGAGCCTACGCATATGCCAACTGGAATTGCCATATCTGGGTAAATCTCAAGGGAAGAGATCCGGAAGGCATAGTCGAACCCGGCGACATGTACGAACGAACACGCGACCAAATAATCGATACACTACAGAACTTGAAGGATCCCAGAACAGGTCGAAAGGCTTTGTCAGCGGTCCTGAAAAGAGAGCAGGCCGAGATATTCGGCCTGCGCGGCGATCGAGTAGGCGACCTTATCTATTGCCCCGAATCTGGCTACGCTACAAGCTCAGCATGTGGAAGTGATCTACCTGTATTTGAAAAGCTGCCGTCACTTATCGAGTATTTCTCAGGCGATCATGGCCACCTACCGACCGATCCTTCTGTACATGGGTTCTTTGTTATGGCGGGTCCAGGTGTCAAAAAGAACTATGAAAGATCCAGATTGGTCAAACTCGTCGATGTTGCACCCACCATCGCCTATCTAACAGATATTCCAGTTCCAAAAGATGCTGAAGGCAGTGTTTTGTACGACAGTTTATGCTAGAGGTATGGAATAAACGGGTTTTCATTCAAGGTGCAAAGATAACCAAGAGATAGATCTCGGTAGGTCAAGAGTGAACTTTCAATTTTTGGAGCTGGTGTCCGAGGATTCACAGCTTTTGGATGTATGGCTCACAGAGCAAAACATTAAGAGGATGATGAAGCAAGCCTCAACCCAGCTTACATGCCATAGGGCTAAGGTAGAGGAGCAAAACGTTCTCATGAATGACAACGTCGACACCGACCACCAAACTGCCAAACTAGACCTGTTAGCACGACAGCATATTGGAGTGGGCGTAAAGCACGACGTTGCTGCAACTCGTCCAATCCTTAAATACACGAATTGAACACTTCCTAATCCGCTCTAAGGTGCGAGTTGCATGAAATGCCCCAAGTGCGGAGTTGAACTACTACAGAGCCCGGATCTCAGAGAAATATTCTGTCCAAAGTGCAAAGCGACATGGATCCAGAAGGAAATCTCAGAAGAAGAGAAAGGAAAGATAAGAGCCCGATTAAAATCGTTAGGATATTGACAGAACGACTAGGTTTTGTGTAAATTGGGATGTGAACTCAGAGTCGAAGATCATCACCCAGACTCGGAGATGCAATAACATCGTGTTGGAATCCGCTCTTCCTATGCCCGCTAACCTATGTGCGCTCTTGTGTCCGCTCCTTTTTCTGTGGGCCCAGCAAGACGTGTGTACACTGTTAGATACTCCCTTCTTCATTCTTGGTTCTGGCGGCTGCTTGTAGCGCGCTAGATCCAATCATTTGATCGACACACAATTGAGATGCGCGATTTCTCCTAACCAGCAACGCTTTTAGCATTGGACTTTGACGCTACAAACTTAACGGCAATACAAGATCATAAATTGATCGATTTGAACAAAGGTGCGGTTGGTCATATGAGAAACGTGATTCTTCTGACGATCGATACTTTGAGACGAGATGCGCTGGGCATTTATGGCAGCAAGAGAGGATTGTCACCTTTCATCGATTCAATAGCAGATCGATGCGTCGTCTTTGATAGGGCTCAGGCCATAGGTCCATACACTCAGACATCTTTTCCAGGCATTCTTACTTCGTCATACTACTTTGACTACGGAAGATCCAGTCACCTGTCTCCACAAAGAGTCTTGGTTTCGGAGCCGTTGAAGAGTGGAGGAATAGTGACTGCTGCCTTTCACTCTAACCCATACGTCTCTGACTACTTTGGATGGAATAGAGGATGGGATGTCTTTCGTGATTTCATGGAATATGAGGTTAGCGATAAGGTCCCGTTTCTCAGAGGAAAAGACGTCAACAGTCACGTGAAAGATTGGCTATCTTCACATGTCAAAGGCAACAATTACCAGAGTTTCTTTCTGTGGGTTCATTACATGGACGTGCATGAACCCTATATTCCACAAAGAGAGTATTTGGAACTGGCTCATTCGTCAACTGAAGCGCATGCGCTATCGGAAGACGATATGTTCCAGCTTTTCAAAGAGGTAGTGTTGAAAAGAGACATATCGGATAGGCAAAAGGTCGCTCTCTTGAAGGAACTTTACGAAGCGCGCGTAAGAGAGGTGGATGACTATGTCAAGCAGTTTTTCGGGATACTGGAACAACTAGAGGTCTTGGAAGACTGTCTAGTAATTGTGACGTCAGACCACGGCGACGAGTTTGGAGAACACGGTGGCCTTTCTCATGACGGTAAAATGTTCCAAGAACTTGTTTCGGTCCCACTATTTGTCTTCGACCCGGAGCGCAGACAGCGAGAGACATGCGACAAGGTCGTGAGCAGCGTAGACATCCCTCCGACCATTAACTGTCTCTTTGGCCTAGAGCCTGTCCAAGCCTTCCAAGGGCAATCTCTCTTTCCGCTCAGTGAGTACAAGGAAAGAGGGTGTTTTGGTGAAGCTATCGAGAAGCTCGGTCATAGCATCAAGGAAACAGACAAGGAAGTCTACTACTACCTAGCGGGTAATCTCAAAATAATCTATCGAGGCAACATTGATGCTTGGGAGATGTACGACTTGCAGAACGATCCAAACGAAATTAACAACATTATCCCAACGGTACCCAAGGAGGAAGAAATGACGTGCGAGCAAGCACATATGAAGGCGATTCTGAAAGCCAGAATTGGAAGATGGAAAGAGACATAAGAGTCCTAATCACACAAGTTGATCCTTGTCAGAGGAATAGGTGAATGAGTAGACTGACAGTTACTGATGAGCGAAGAAAAGAACTTGAGCTAAAAGTGCAAAAGTCAAGAGACGTTGTTCGGGAAGCAGTCCGGGAGTTCTCTTCGAGAGAGTTGGCGGTTGGCTGGACAGGCGGCAAGGATAGTACCCTCACGCTTTTCATTGTTAAACAGGTGTGCCTTGAGGACAAGATCCCAATTCCCAAGGCGATGTTCATCGAGGAGGGTGACACGTTCCCCGAGATCATAGACTTCGTCAACGAAGTAAGCAAGAAGTGGAACGTAGATGTTGAGATTTGCATGAACAAAGACGTGTATGATGCTGGTGGTGGAGTACTGGGTGGCAAAGTGGTTGTATCAAAGCTGAGTCCGAGAAACCAAAGAGAGGTTCGCGAACGGCTGGAACTCAACATTGAGAGTTTTCCCTTCGAGGCTGAGTCCTTCATCGGAAACCATCTGATGAAAACAGTTCCGATGAACATGTTCATCGAGAAGAACAACATAAAGGGCATATTCCAAGGACTACGATGGGACGAGCAGCCTGCCCGGAAACAGGATGAATATTTCGAATTCAAAGAAGGCGGAGATCTACAGCCTTCGCACACGAGAATACGTCCGATTCTTCACTTCAGAGAACGTGACGTCTGGGACACCACCTTCGCGTTTGGAATACCTTACGTCCGCTTGTACGAACAGGGCTACCGTTCTCTTGGAGCGAAGACGACCAGCAAGAAGTTGTCCAATGTTCCGGCTTGGGAGCAAGACTTGGAACATACAGTTGAAAGATCTGGAAGACGGCAAGACAAAGAACAGATGATGGAAAGAATGCGCAGACTGGGCTACATGTGAGAAAGAGTGTCTCGGAGTGTCTCCTATCCTTCCTTGCCGTCAGGAATTCATCCTTGTCAAAATGGTAAACTTCGATAATTTCGAGAAAGGACACTCAAGTCAGCCCCAGTTGGAATATTTTTGTGATCAATAGTGGGGATTGTGCAGATTGGGTAGGCTCATTCGTGTCGGAGAGCCGTATGGAGGAAAACTCGTTAACCGGTTAGTCAATGAGAAGGACAAAGAGAGAATAGAAAGAGAAGCCGAGTCAATGGTGAAAATCAAACCGCATATAGACGCAATCTATGATGTCGACAAGATCGGAATCGGTGCTTACAGCCCTCTCAACGGTTTCATGTGTCTAGATGACGTTCGAAGCGTTATATCAAGAGGTAGACTTTCCAACGACCTTCCTTGGACTATCCCGATTATTATGGCGCCGCCTGAAAAGGAAAATCCCGGGATCGTAAGTGCCATAGGGGAAGGCGATGAAGTCGCGTTGTTGGACGCTTCAGATCGGCCTTTCGCACTCATGCATGTCGAGGATAAGTTTGAGCTCGAGAAGAAAGAATTCGCAAAGTCCATTTATGGAACACTGGACATGAGTCATCCCAACGTTCGAGATCTATCTGACCTTGGAGGTATTGCACTTGGCGGAAAGATAGACCAGATCAAGAGGCTAGATCTCCCGGTAGGGCGATTCGAATTAACACCGACTGAAACAAGAAAAACCTTCGAAGAAAATGAATGGAGAACCATCGCGGCCTATCAGTGTAGGAACCCCCCTCACGCGGCTCATGAATACATCCAAAGGTGTTCCCTAGAAATTGTCGACGGATTGCACATACATCCTGTCGTTGGGCGTTTGAAAAAGGGAGATTACAGGCCGGAGATCATTATGAAAGCTTACGATGCAGTAGTGAAGAAGTACTATCGGTCAGACAGGGTTCTACTTTCGTCTCTCTCCATCAGCATGCGATACGGAGGGCCGAAAGCTGCTCTCTTTCTAGCAATCGTTCGGAAGAACTATGGAGCGACGCACTTCATCGTCGGAAGAGATCTCGCAGGCGCCAAGGACGCTAAAGGAAGAGACTTCTATGATCCATATGAATGTCATAGGATCTTCGACGAATATGACGTCGGAATCATACCGCTAAAGTACAGCGAGGCATTCTACTGCAAGGCATGTGGATGGATGGCAAGTTCGAAGACTTGTCCACACGACACTAGCCAACACGTGTCCACAAGCCAAACTAAGATTAGAGAAATGCTCAGAGATGGGAAGAAGCCGCCTATGGAGATTCTACGTCCTGAGGTTGCAGAAGTCCTGAGTGGCACAAACCTATTTGTTGACTGAACGCGCGCGGGATGTGATCATCGACAGGTAGAATCTGAAAATAGAAGAAATCACCATCTGAACCGTAGCAACTGTAGTGAAGTTTCTCATGATAGATATCTTGCTTCATTGGTTCCAAGAGGATAGGTTGACTTATGCTATAGTGAGCCTTGTGTTAACCTTAATCATTGGCGCGCTATTGACCTCTATTTTTCACTACATGGGTGAGGTATTGAACCAAGCCTGGTCGAGGGAGTAGAAATGTACTTCCCGATTTCAGGAGTAGATGTCTCTATTGAGATGATACTTCTGCTGGGATTTGCATCTGGCGTTATGGCAGGCTTCCTAGGGGTTGGAGGAGGCTGGATAATCACGCCAACACTGAGCATTCTCGGGCTTCCAATTCATTTTGCTGTCGGATCCGGTCTGTGCTGCATTGCAGGTAACAGTATCCCAGGAATTGTGGCGCACAGGCGTCTGGGGCACGTCGACTTCAGGCTGAGCGGCCTGATGATTGCTGGCACGACAGTCGGAGTTGAATCAGGGGTCCGAATGATTGAATACCTGAAATCGGTTGGAGAAGTTGAGATAACCGTAAGCATCTTACTGATCGTTCTCATGTATTCCATTTCCGCTTATGCTTTGTCAAACACTCTCGGCAAGAGAGAAGACAGGAAGAGACTTACTTCATCTACAAGTCTCGTTGAACGACTTCGAGTGGCTGTTCCTCCGACGATCTCGCTGCCGACCTCCGGCATTGAATCCATATCGGTCTGGTGGATTTTCTTAGTGGCCTCTCTCACCGGGTTCTCAGCAGGACTCACGGGCATCGGAGGAGGCCTCCTTGCTATTCCGGCCTTGGTCTATGTCATAGGCACCCCACCTGGTGTCGCGATTGGAACAAGTCTACTCTCCATACTGTTCACTGCTTCCTATGGAACCTTCAGCCACGCATTAAGAGGAAACGTAGATGTCATGGTGGCTTTGGCCATGCTTCCGACCGGAGCTCTAGGATCTGAACTTGGATCGCACGCCACAAAGCACTTCGGAAGAAACCGACGAGCGGTAGGATTAGTCTTCGGCTTCTCCGTATTTATGGCAGCCTGCGCAGAACTATCGAAGATTCTGAAAATGACTGTTGTTGCGTCTGTGATCTTAGCTAGCATGGCAGCACTCATGACCGGAGTAGTGCTGCTTATATATTTGCGAAGCTTTACACGAAAAAGGGGTCATGCAACCATATCCATTTCAGAAATCAGATTGACCATCCATACGGATCAATGGCAAAATGACGATGTGAAATAGTCGCGCGCTGACCGAGTTAGCTTCGATCGTTAGGAAAAAGGGCTCATTGGCCTCCGAAAGAGAAATCTCATCTGAGAACTTGAGGCGCGTGCTAGGGGGAGATTGTTCTGAAGAGGGTGCCTACTCCCAACGTAAGGGTGACGACGCCGATGATGAGCTTTAGTTGTTCGGCCTCAATCTTTCGGACTATGTAGGCGGCTACGGGGGCCGAGAAAAAGACGCCTATGCTCAGGTACAAGGCCAGAGGCCAGTTCGATATCCCAGTGGTCAGTAAGTAGGTTATGAAGGCAGTAATGCAGACAATGCCTTCGGCGAGAGATGTGATGCCTATTGCGCTTTTCACACCCACGCCCGAAATGATTTGGCCCGAGGCGATGATTGGGCCGTAGCCTCCGCCACTAATGCCCTTGTTGAACGAGGCAAAGAGCCCTAGTGTAAGAAGTTTGGGCCAGGAGAATCCGAAGGACTTCTTGCGAATCGCAAGAGTGAGAACCACTACACCTATTGCAGTCACTAGAAGGCCTATGTAGAGGCTCAGGTAGAGCTTGGATATTCTCATGGCCGTAAAAACTGCTATGACTGCCCCAACAGCGCCCAAAATGCCGAGGGTCAAGGCGATCCTAAGGTCTTCTGACTTGCCATTGAAGGTGAACTTTACGTTCTTGAAGCTGTGGTGGAAGCCGGCGGCGGCAAAGTCGCCTGCAAGCTGAGATATTATCACTGCCGGGACGACATGAGTAGGGTCGAAACCCACCATCAAGAGGACGGGCGTCAGAATGGTTCCGTACCCCATTCCTATGGAAGCGTCGACAACCTCCATTAGAAAAGCTGAAACGGCTATGATGATTCCGTTAGTCAGGTCTATCATAGTATTCTTCCCATAGGAACGTAGATCCTTGCAAACAGTATATGTCCTTTTCCAAATTGGATACAAGGCAGACAGAGTGCACTGATCGAATGAAAACTCTTTTTAATGGAGTATGGTGGGCTACTCTACCTAGGTCTTGTATTGGAGAACTGTTGGTAACAGGCTTACACGAGCCGGTGAGTCTAGCATGAAGACGAATGCTGTTCTGATTACCCTGGACGAGCTCAGGCTCTTCGCAGATGATTGGGTGCTGTTAAGAAGAACGTGACTTGTTTGCTTTGTCCAACGTTCACTTCCCACAATCGGCGCTGATTATGCCTTCCGTTAAGACTTGCTTTTGGGCGAGATAGGTGAGTAACTAAAGCTGCCTCTCTACCTCTCCCTTGAAGTTCATCTCTTACACGACTACTCTACATGGGTTCCCTCACGCTATGGCTCAAACCCCTTACCTAGTTACGAGTCCCATCCGCGCCAAGATAACACCGCGCGCGCTAGATCGGGTTGTTGACGATCTCAAACGCTTACTTCGCATTGGCCAGTAATCACATGCATATCGATATGACCGATGCGTTGGGACTGACTCTTGGCGCGCTACAGGTTGAGGCCGGGCTAACAGAAGAAATCATTTGCAATAACGTCTTCTTGCAGACAAGCTCCGAAGTCCGACTCATGGAAGAGTGTTGTTGAAGACCTAAGTGAAGGCGCAAAGAAAGCAACTCCGATTGTTGATTCAACGATAAAGACCGTGCTTCCTACTCTTCCAAATGGTTCGATGAAAACTCCTCTGTACTACGGTGGAACCGAAGGACTTCGTTTCTTGATTGATGTCAACAAATACGGCTTCGAGAAGGCGGCCAAGAGAGAAGAGGTTAGACTTACTCGCGAATTCGTCGCTCCAAGAGTCTCTGATGCTCTATGGTCAAAGGTGTCAGAGAAAGCTCCAAGTCTTGCTAACTCTCCAATGGGAGCCTACGCGGAACGAGCCTTCAAGAAGACAATGAACGACATAATCACTCGCGGCGTTGAGGCATGGATTGATAGGCTATGAGTGTCGAAGATGCGTCGGAGAAAATAACGGCATTTATGTCCAAGTACGGAGAGAAGGGCTTCCTTACTCTCTATTTCTCAAACTATCTGTACGAGATGATCCTCTCTTATTTGAGAGCACACTCGGATACACCGAGCAAGGATTCTGTATATGAGTTTCATTTTGGCAAGTCAGATGAAGCCTTGAAGGAGATCTTCGAGAAGGTTTTAGAAACGAAGTGGGGGGCCGAAGCATAAAACCAATGGTTAATGTTGTTGTTGGCAGAAGGCCGCCCAAATATTACAGATGTAGATTTGCAGTCGTTAATCCTATGCGACTGATTCTTCATAATGAACATGGGAACGTTAGCTTCAATTTCGAAGACATCAAGGGCAGCATCAAATCATGCCTCGATTCCCTTGTGAAGGACCTTCTCGATATCGCGGTCACCGTTTTTCTCAGTGATCAACATATTGAAAGAGATGAGAATCTAGCACGCAAGATCAGCATTCTGATTCCGGTGAGAAATCCGGAGAGGTGGAATGCAGCAAAGCGTAGGCTTGTTCAGATCATTGCATTTCTTATCCAGAGCGAGTTTGACATACACTTCGTCCAAGGGGAGAAAGATGTGTCCAAGTTTACTGCGTACGAGACAAGAGACTCTAACGACTGCGTTTGCCTGTTGAGTGAAGGCCTCGACAGTGCTGCAGGGAACTGGGTAATGACATTCTAAGGGAGAAGTACGGTTTCCTGCTCGACTAGATCTTGGGCAGTTCCATACAAGCAATATGTCGATTTCTACTGTCGCCAAAGAGATTGAAGTCAAAGTCCAAGAACAGTTTTTCTATTGACAAAAAAGAATAGTTGTTGCGGTCACAGCTTCATACAGCATTCTCGCAGCTTCGTGCGTGTCAATGATCCCTTCGATGCCCGGAGAGAACTTCCAGGAGCCTGCTCAGAATATGCTTCACCGCGCGTAATGGCGTTGTGGTTGTTGCGTCAACGGACGCGGGGTCACGTTGAAACGAAGTTGGACATTTGCATATCACCGTTGCAGCTACTGGATCAACAGAGCGAGATCGTGAACCGAAAAGAGCCCAAACAAAGCTAGAGTTTCAACGAATTATTACGCGACGTCGCGTAAGAAATGAATTTGCACGCCACATGGCGTAGAAGCTGGGTGTGGAGGACTTCGAAAACGGAGCTCAAAATGGGGTTTTCTGAAGAAGGATGTGAACCCATTTCGTGGTGGGGTTCCGCAGACTTAGTTCTCAAAGCCTGAACATCCTCTACGGGGCGCGATGCGAAGCTCTTTAGTCCAATCTCGGGAAGAATGTGCTGATAAGGTGATGATTGGTGGAGGTCTTGGAAGCCATACGAACTAGGAGGAGTATTAGAAGCTTCAAAAGTGATGAGATTTCTGATGAAGATGCTGTGAAGATGCTGGAGGCAGCCCGGTTGGCTCCTTCAGCAGGGAACAAGCAGTCTTGGACCTTCATCTACATAAAGGATCCACAGGTCATCAGGATGATCAAGAACTGCTCTCCAGGGTTCTACGCGGATGCCACTGCTGTCATAGTCATGGGGATCAAGAAAGAGGATGAGAAGAGGGGAACTCTTGATGTGTGCTTCGCTGCTGAGAATATACTCTTGGCGGCTCACGCCTTGGGAATAGGTGGCTGTCCCATTGTCTCATTCAACAGTGACGCCGTTCGAGAGATCATCAATGCTCCGAAGGACTGGCAGGCAATACTTGTAGTATCTTTAGGCTATCCTGACAAGGTTCCAAGTCCGCCTCTTAAGAAGAAGTTGTCCGACATCGCTTACCTAGATTTCTTTGGGAGGAAATGGGAGAGGCTGGAGGTGGCCTGAGATGGGTGAGAATCTGGAAGATCGCTTGTTTGATCTTCTCCTGCGCACGCTTAACTACTCCATAGAGTTCGTCAACGATTCAAGCTACGCCTCTCTGAGGTTCATGGATCTTTTCACTAGTCTCCTGAAACTGCAGCCACTCATGAAGGAGATGTCACGGAAAGAGTTCTACGAAACCGTCAGACAGAAGATCAAGGACAGGGAGTTAGTTAGAGATCCAAAGGAACGATCGAGACTTCAGACCGAACTCTCACAGATGTTCATAGAAGAGTGGAGAAGAAGAGTGAGTACAAGACGAAATAAAGGCGTCTGTGAGATATGCCAAGTGGTTCATAGTCGGAATACTGGGGTGGCTGGCGAAGAAACAGTACGGGCCAGAGGCGTCCTATCCAGCAATCGCCAAAGTTCTTTATCCTGTCATAGGTGATTTCGAGTCACCGTCAGAGCTTGGGAAACACATGCTTGACTTTGCGTTTAATGTGATTGAAGAATACACCGATGAACAAACTAGGCGAGACGAGGATGAGGAGGAGCAAAAGCGTGATGAGTTCGATCCTGCTTTAGCTTATAGACAGGATCGCACATGGGGTAACTTGAGGCGTAAGGCTCTCCGCAATTATAAGAGAGAGAAAGAGGACGGACGCTTCAGAAGCGACCTCTTCCCGAAGTTGAGTTAGTGCAATCAAGGAGATCCTGTGTGGCCACATGCCAACAATGCGGGCCACTTCCCAGGCTCTAGCGTTCTGTCATCAGGGAGTTAGTCAAGGGCAACCGCTCCAAACGAACTTGCTGCTCATGGCGCCATTTCCACAAGTTGAAAATCATTATTCTCGCTGGACCTAGGCTCCTTGCCAAGTCCATGGTGCTTATTGGGTAATTCCCTTATGTAATTTGCCTGCCCAGTCCCAATGTATTGGACAATTCCCAGTGCTTTCTTCTCGTGATCTGTTAGGAAGCTGAGTCGGGCCAGTTGCTCATGCACCGCTTGTCGGATCAGCGCGCTTTCATCTGATCCTCTCGCATCCGCCACCTGCTTGATGAGATCCCGCACTCTCCTGGTGAATCTGACAGTCACAACTTCGAGGCGGCCATTAGCATCTGTGGCCATACAGGAGCACGCTTTGAGATGGTTTGAGCTTACGCAGATTTAATTGTTCTGCACACACAACTTCAATCGTTCAGGCGGATGCATCCGACCTGCTTTTCTCCACCCGCAAGGGTCTGGACCACCATGCAGAAGACTCGACTGTTATGGGCTGAAACCAGAACCAGTCCTCATAAGAAACCTGAAGTTCAACCATGGTACAAAGCGTGGATTCAAACCCTCGCTGAGAGAGAACGGAAGCACAAGAGTCCTTCTGAGAAGAGACATGACGAGATTCGTGAACGGGTCCTCACAGAGCGACAGAAGGAACGCATCAGAATCATGTCCGGATCCTTCCACGACCGCGAGGTCTCAGAGAAAGTTGCGTTGAGTAGATCCACGATTCTGCATATGGACCAGGGAGATGTGCTGGTGGGGCAGTCTGGGCACTACCTCCATCCATCTCTGTTCAAGAAGATTTGCTGAGAAGATAGCCGAACCTCTTCGACACCATAGTGCAGTAATCCACGAACTCTCTCATGCTTCGATCGCTCCTAGTTGTGTTGCATTTGTGACAGACGATCTGAATGTTCAAGCGGTAGACTCACTCAATCTCCTAGGGGGTGTATACACCCCTCACCCTCCCTCAGAGATTCAACAAGTCTCCTGTGTAGGGAGCTGAAAGTGCAAAAGATACCTAGGGGGGGCTGTATTACACCCTTGCGATTCAATCACAAATCCCATGTGTGGGAAATTCAAGGGCAATCTCTTCATCATGGCGTATCTGCCTGAGGTCGCCTCCTCGTGCGCTGGACAGGGTCCGCCACACATAGGGCTAGGCATTTGTAAGGCAGATTGCTAGCTAGACATATATGTAAGGAATTCTTACTTCATCATAAAGGCTGGTATGATGGCGATCAGTGAAGTCATCAAGATCACATCGAAGGGACAACTTACTCTTCCGATTGATATACGGAAGGAGCTATCCTTGGACAAGGACAGCTACCTTTACGTTACTAAGGTGGGGAGCGTTGTCGTGATGAAGAAAGTGGAGAAATTGTCGTTGGATGAAATCTCTACAATTCTCCAGAGTCTTGCAGAAGAGGGGGGGATAACCCGCAACTTCCTAATGAAGGAAGTTGAGAGAGCTAAGAAGCAGCTGCAGGAAGAGAAACATGCCAAAAGCCAGGGCTAGGGTTCTTCTTGACACGAACATCCTGATCTCTGGGCTTGTCCTCTTGAAAGGAAATGAACACAAGATATTGAAGCTGGCTGAGGAAGAAGAAATAGTTCTAATCCTTCCTGAATCTGTGTTAGAGGAAGCTAGAATGGTTCTAGCCCGCAGCTTCCCGGGCCATGAATCGCTCTTGGATACCTATCTTTCAAAAGTGAAGCACACATTGCTTCCGTGGAAAGATTTCGGACAGTCGGTACGTGCCTACATCGAAAAGGTCAGAGATCGAAAGGACGCACCTCTGCTTGCCTCCGTGGTTGTAGCCAAACCGGATTTCACACTCATAGGGGATGCAACCCTCAGAGAAGACCTGAAGCGATGTGGAGAGACCGATAAGATCACAAAGATATGCTCTTCAACACAGTTCTTAAGGGCCATGTCGAAGACCTCGGTTCTGAAGTAGACATGCGGGCTGACAATGTGAGTCATCTTCAGAATTCTGTTGACCCCTGTCTCAATCTTCCGCATGGCTCCGCTCGAACAGTCAACGGCAACGATCAGACGTATTACAAATCAAGATAACTCTTGAGTCGTCATACATCTGCGGCCGGCCGCAGTCTGTTCTCGGACAGAAGAACATTACCGAAAGGCGGGTTCTGAGACCTACTGAGCCGAGCTGGTCTCCCTCTCCCTCAAACATATCCCCCCTGAGCTGTTTCTCCAAGACCTCAAAGACAAGGCCTTTCCAAGTCATGTCGCGTCCACATAGACCATTGGATTTGCTCTCTGGAAGGCTAGTCCCTGAGGAGAGGGGGGATGTCCATGTGTAGGGAATTGAAAGAAGGAAGGGCACTGAGGGGTTTCAGATTCATTTGAAGCTTCTTCTTACAAGAGATGATTGAAGCTACAGCCATCTCGTCTTGATCTCTTTGACCGATTGAAGATGAGGATCGTCGGTTACACACGGGGCACCTAAGAGATTACTGGTACTAGCTATGAGTGAGTCAGCTAGAGAAAGTCCATATTTGTGCCTGAACTCTGCTGAGGAAGAAGCTATCGCAGAGTCAACATCGACAATCTTAAACTCCTTCTCTATGAAGCTTCGCCTTATCCTTGCAGTTTCCTTTCCTTCCTTCTTAAGTGCAAGTACGCAGATTTCGTGAATAACCACAGATGAGACTGCTCGACTCCTGGTCTTTCTGATCTCTTCCCTTATCCTTCTCTTGATGTCGATGTCCGGGTTGTAGAAGTGTTCCACAAAGAAACGAGTGTCGTATACCGCCTTAGACATCCTCATCCCTCAGCCTGTCCAGCAAGCGTTTCATCTCATCAACAGTCGCCTTCCCTGCTCCTGACCCAGCAAGATCAAGGAATGATTTCTTTGGTCTGAATAGTATCCCATGACCCTCATCAACGACTTCAAGCCAAGTCCCCTCCTCAATGCGATACTTGGCTCTGAGTTCAGCAGGGATTGTGGTCTGCCCTTTCCTTGTCACAACGACTTCAGTCATACGCTGATCACGTAGGACTCAAGCAACGTAGTACTCATAAACATTTCCATTAGCACAGCACTGATCCCAATTGACGCAATCGGAAAAGGTAGTGCAGACTATCCAAGAGTCCAAGGTAGTCTTAGCAGCTTCTCCGCCGCCACGCTCGCGGCGATGTCGCAGACCTTGAAGCAGCCTTTGTCGCTGTGGCCGCCTGCTGCCTTGAAGGCCTCTCTTTCAGCGGGATCTCTGAAGTTGAAGACACGCCCATAGATCTTCATCTGGAGCTCTCTGCAAAGCGTCGACTCTAGCGGTTCCTTGAATCCAAACTCTGTTTGAAGTCTTCGCTGAAACTCGTCACTGATCTCAGCGGCAATGTCCATTGCTTTGTTGTACCGTTCAGTGTCCTCAATCTTGTCCCTTCCACAGACGAGCCCAAGAGCCATAAGGGCCCCCAGTAGGGCTCCGCAAGTCTCGCCTCGTCGAGCAACTCCGGCTGAAAGGGGAGAGGCGGCTTTGAACGATGCCTTGTCGCCGATGCCCAGCCCCTCTTGAAGAGCCAGCAGAACGCTTTGGGAACAGCCGCTGAACTGGATATTCCTGCGGGTCTTTTGTCTTATCTCCTCAACGAGAGCAGGATTAGCCATCTCGCATCACAGTTGGTGTTCGCAAGCACGCGGACTCAGCGGAGTCTTCTATTTCTTCTTCCACATGTCCAGAGGCGGCTTCATTTCAGGCGGCAGCGGTGACTTGTAGACTCTTCCGCCCAATTTCTGCGCGAACTCGTCCTTGACCTTCTTGAGCAGGTCGGGCTTGGTCAGTAGGTCAAGGGCACAGGCAGACATTGTCTTCGCCGAAAAGATCAGAGACTTGTGCCCGATTCCCATACCAGACTGAGCAGCATTCTGCCAAGAATGGCCAGGGCTTCCCAATATGAACGTTGAAGTTGTGAGCTCCATTGCCGGAGCCTTCCAGCTCACGTCTGAAACGTCAGTTGATCCAGCGCTCCACCTATCCCAAGTGTCAGGAACCGTCCGATCCAACTCAACGTCCACCAGCTTCTCCCAGTCCGGCCTCTTAGACTTCCTCAGCCAATCCCTCTTCGCCTCCGGCGTAATTGTCTTTGAAATCTCCTTCGCGAACTTCCTCTCTTCCTCAGTGTACTCCGGTGGACCGATCTCCCGCATGTTGCTGATTATGAGATCGTTCAAAGCACGGTTCAGAATCTTGTTGTATAAGCCACCAACAAACTCCACCTTGAGCGTCGTGCCAGTCATTATGGCAGCACCTTTCGCAATCTCAAGAACTCGATTGTATATCTGTCCAACTTGGTCTCTCTCAGGAGCCCGCACATAGTACCAAGAACACGCGTATGCCGGGACAACGTTCGGCTGCTCACCGCCAGAACTCACGACGTAGTGTATCCGAGCTTCTTGGATTATATGCTCCCGCAAGTAGTTCACGCCGATATTCATCAACTCAACCGCGTCCACCGCACTACGTCCTTCCTCCGGAGAAGCTGCTGCATGCGATGATACGCCATAGAAATGGAACTTCGCATCGTTCACCGCGTTGTTCTCTGAGTAACCGCCCGTATTCATCGAGCCCGGATGGTGGCTGAGAACTGCGTCCACACCGTCGAAGACACCGTCCCTCACCATGTAGACTTTCCCACCCGCCGTCTCCTCTGCCGGAGTTCCGAAGAA
>Ga0315289_10000835_pt1 | contig 47643 bp, 57 predicted proteins | sample YL17G11_40_MG_FD_203452 | JGI IMG/M metagenome (GOLD analysis project Ga0315289, IMG submission 203452) | Sediment microbial communities from Yellowstone Lake, YNP, Wyoming, USA - YL17G11_40 | ecosystem: Environmental > Aquatic > Freshwater > Lake > Sediment | place: USA: Wyoming | collected... | reverse complement strand
TCAGCAGATTTCGGGACACTGAGCTTGTTATTAGGATGTCCGTGCCCCTGCATTACGGAGGACGGAGTCGATGCGAACTCACCGTGCTTAGGGCAAATAAAGGTAGCCTTGGTATGAGCATTTATGTATGTCTCCTTCACCAATTCCACACCAGCAGCTTCAAAACATTTTTTGGCTGCTGTGTCCGATGAAGTAATTCGTTTTCTAACCTTCATTTCAGCATCTGATAAAATATGTTTAGGGAGCCCCCTTGGCTCTTGCAAGGGCAACGCTGGCAAGCTCTTTTCTGAATAGTCGGTTGGTATACCTGTCTGGGGCGATACGTTTATTAGCCACCTTATTTTTCCGCAGTCATAAATTTTGCGATACCCACTGAGTGCTCTTAGTTGCTCCTCCGTTTTTCCTTCAGATTTCTCTTCCAATTTCTTCTTCATCGATTGTTTGGACACACGTGCCAATCCCCTAGTGTACGAATAATCAGGTCTTATCTTTCCGTCAATCCTAAACCCACTTCTTTCGTATAGGGCTCCGCTGGAAAAACGACAATCAGAAAATGTTACTAAGGTCTTGATTTGGTTTCCTTGGCAATGCTCGACCACTTTGGACAGCATGCGCTGGAACAATCCTGGAGAAACGTAGTCGGGATGAAACGCTAGCCTGTTTATCACCCATTCGCCAGTATTACGATGGTGCCTAGACAGACAAACAACGCCAATAAGATCGCCACTATGCCAAGCTCCCCAACTGTGCGCTGTCTGCTTGGAGCTACCTTGAACGTGCCACCTATCAACGAAGTTGTTCGCTACCGATGTGTCGTAAATTTTTGTTATTTCACATTTGCGGGCTTGGACTCGGTTCCTACCGACTCTTAGCTTAGACCTAATCAGTCCCTTGAGTTGCTCTTTTTTCTTGGCCCACTCATCTTCGAAAATGGTGATGAGCCTTATTCCCTTGTCTTGGCAAGCCGCATATTTGCCTTGGTGGTATTTCCAGTCCTTAAACAAAACCGAATGGTAATAAAGACCACAGTATTCAATGGCCAGCTTTTGGTCCGGTAAGTAAATATCAAGCTCAAGCGGTTGGACTTGTTCGCGATCCGAAACAACCACGTTGTAGCCGAGGCCAACTAACCATTCTTCAATCTCTACTTCTGCCTTACTTCTTCCCTTGGCCCTAGAACAGGTGGCGCATTCTCTGTCTTCGTAGGCCAGGCCGTCAAATCTAACGGTTAGGCTGTGGTTATTAGCCACACACGCCACGTTAAAATACGACTTATTAGACTCATGCACACCGCCAACGTACCTGAAAATGCCTTTTGCCTCTATTCTCTCAATAGCTTGCTCTTGTGTGAGTGGCAGTCCTCCGTTACAAACCGAACATCTGATACCATCGTCCCACTTTGACCAGGAAGAGGTATATTCGTGTCCACGGTCACAGATGAATTGCAAAAAGCCAGAATTGTAGTCGTATGTTTGCCCGTCTTTGACGGAGTAGCCATCTTTTGCTAACCCTAACGAAATTACTTCGAGAGTTAGTTTCCGGTTGCCACAACAAGCTGAACACCTTTGTTTACGAAAAACCCAGTTGTTAATAATCATGTTAATGTTATGACTATTTGGGCAGGTCCCCACTAAACGAAAGTTGTTAAACTTTTTCCCTTCAACCGGAACAATCTCAAGTTTATAACCTTCACTGAGTGCTTCCTTTAGTATGCTGTCCCCAAGTGCCTCTCTGCCAGTTCTAATTATGCAATCTTTGCACCCTCCTGAAATATTGGACGCTTTGGAAGTCCTGAGGCGGCCACACCCGACACACCTAACAGACACTTTGTGCGCCTTGCCAGTGTATTCACCAACCAATTCCCACCCAAGATGGCTAATTGACGCTGAGAATTTTGCATTAGTTAGCATTGACATACCTCCTAACCCTTTTAGGCACAGCAGGTGGCTACGGCTAGCCTCGCTCTTTCACAGGAAAGTCATACCCAAGCTCAGCCACATCGGTATAGGTCTTCTTTCGCTTCATAAACCACACTTTTCTCTTGTCGTCCCACCTGAAGCCTTTTTCCTTGGCCTTGTCTTTATCATGGAAGCTCACCGCAGCGATTAGTTCCACAGTCGGTACGGCGGCATAGGCCAGTATCTCCTGGAAGTCGTACTGTTTAACGATCTGGAAGAGCGTCTGGCAATCAGCAAAGGCCCGATGGGCAGAATAGCTAAGTATGCCGTGGTCAGCCGCCAAATACTTGAGGCTTTTCGACTGAATGCCGTCCCTAAACTCGACGTCACAAGTGGTGTCTATCCAGGTAACCTCCGGAATTTTGCCGCAAAGGCGAAGGCACTCCCTGTCAAAGAAAGCGCGGTCAAAGGGTGCGTTGTGAGCAATAAGGTGCGTTATTGTTACGCCAATATGGCTAACGAACGATTTAAACTGGTCACATTGGTCACCAAATATAACTGGAAAATCTGGCATTATCCCAGTCAGTTTTTCGATCTCAGCTCTCTTCTCTTTTGGTACCACACCGTACCCAGAAGTGAAGAAACCCTCGAAAGTCTTTATATACAAGTTTTCGATTGGGTCAAACACCAGGGCAGCAAATTCTAGCGGTTGGTCGTTTTCGGTATCCAGGCCAGTAGTCTCAAAGTCTATAACGGCGGCGTATGCGTGTGGTAATGACATTCTGGTACCTATGTTTACAGTTTGAAAGCAGCAACAACGGTGATTGTATTGTCACGAGGGAAAGTAAGCTCTGGCTTAATAGTTACAGAAGGAAGCACAAATTCCACGCCAATTTGCAGATTAAGCCTATCCTTCCTTTTAACCTCTAACTCTCTGTCCTTATAGTCGAGTGAGCCCTTGCTGTATGGTACAAAGTCGACACCACTAAATATTCCTACCCTGGGAGCCGCCATATACAGCAGTTGCGCCCCTATGTGAATGTCAGTAACATGCATGTCAATTGTGCGGTGCCAATATATCTTGAACTCCTCATCGGTATGGTCAAGCAACGCGTAGACGGATAAAGTGGACCGAGAGGACCGGTAGGCAGCCACTGCTAGCCCCAAGCCCACCGAATACCCGTTACCATTATCAAGTTCTGAGCCCTTAAACTCAGAATCCATAATATATCCGGCCTGAAGTAGCACTGTTAGTGCTGATGACTTAACTTGTGCGTTGAGCCCAAGCGTATCTCTTTTCATCGAGAATTCATTGTCGTCCTCATTCTCGTAACTAACTTCTGAGAAGCACAAGGTTGGCCCAAATGAGGAGTAACTTACCAGCGGGTCCACCAACACGTCCGCAAACAAACACTTAGACGCTAGTAGAATGGACATAACAAAACAGGAGTTCTTCATATGAGCCTTTTCTTGCCTTGACTAATGGACTATTGCATAGCGTCATTACAACCTTACCGATAAAAAATATAATAACGCTCATTACACGGGTTAATGCCATATGCCAAACCATAAGCTGCCGCTTAATCTCAATACTGTTTCTGACATCAACGAATTTTTTGTTAACTGGCACCTTCTGTCCGAACTGGACAGGCTGGACACCATCAAAATTTTAAAGAATTCTGGTAATTTAGGCATTATTCATGGCAAAATACCAAGCACGGAAAACCGGTGCCCTTTGCATAGCTTCCCGCTAGCCAAGCCGTGCAGCCTTACCAGGTGCGCGTTCCACCTACGCGGCCCTAGCGGCGCCAAAGAGTCCACTGATTTGATAGGGATATCGTCTAAGTATAAGAATTGCCTAGTTGGCTATCTCAACGACTCAAAAAATGGCAAATTGACACCTAGTGAAATCTCGGTACTGATGGGCAAGCCAACCTCCGAGATAAACAGCTTAGTGTCGCACGCCGTCGCCAAGCTGCGAAAAACAATCATCAGGGAAAAGGTGGAAAGGTTTCATGTTACCCGGTTTAGCTACTTGTATGGGCATTGTGTAAATTGCGAGGTTTCTCTTCACGAAGAATTAGCCCTAAACACCCTGCCACAAGAACTAACCATCGAGTGGGAAAAGTTTGGCTGGTGCACAAAGCTATGCAAGAGTGATAAACCCTCTTGGCAATTCAACATAGAACGTGAATTTAGGTGCGAGTATATCGATGCAGTAGCGGCAGCAACAACAGTTTATCCTATAGATGAAGTGATGTCTCTACTAGGGATTCCGGACGAAGAGCAACCCTGGCTAACCAAGAAAGCAGCGGCCAGAGTGGAGCACTTGCAACGGTCTTAACTGCCAGCTAACCTTCTTGCGGCTATCTTAAATAAGAATACCTCACACAGGAGCTTAGTTATATGCCAATAAAACTATTAACACCAGGAAAAGGCGGAGTAAACTCCACCACCTTGCGATCATACTTGTACAGGTCTAAGGACGAGCAAGCGACTAGACTCCTAGAATTTGTCAAAGATGTAGAGGTAGGGGCTTATGTTTATTACACCGAAGACCTTGAGTTTGGCCGAAAATTGCTGAACGAAAACAAAAGTCTGGTCAGCATGCTAAGGCTGGAAACAACGGCGTCACCTTATCTAATGCAGCTACTGACGGCAGCATCAGCCATTCTGACTATCGGCGAACAAGAAAAACTGCTGTGGTCGGCTGTTTACCCTACACCAACCTCCACCAACTCTAGATCTGAAAACTCCCTACTGATAGTGCCGGTCGGGCAGCCAGTACAAACCCTTAGAGGTTTTGCTGGCAAGTGTAACAAAAAACCAACAGCTGATTTATATGGCACTTTGTCCGAAGGAATATCGGAAGAAGTAATAAGCGAGCTAGAGAACAAAGTAAGGAACTATTGGGAAGGTGACCAACTCACCCTCAGGTATGAGCAATACGCGTGGGAAGGAGTGGTGGACGAGGCCCTTTTCGCCAAGTCTATTGAGGAAAAAGTTGGCAAGGACGCTCTGAAGAACGTAGCAGCTGCTAGCTTCCTAGACACGCCAGGAAGAGAAGCAATGGCGTCAATGGCAAGATTGACTGGTCCGGCTACTACGGCAAAATACCTAACTGCTATTTTTGGTAAAACGGTTACTGTGTCGCGGATGGATAATGCTGTTTTGGTTGACGGGGTTGAACTATGAGCAACATTAATGGCGAGTCGGAAGTCACGTATAAGCAGTACAACTGGTTAATGAGCAAAGAGCACCATGCGGAAAAAGAAGGATTAGCAAAGGCCGAAGCTATCATAGCTAGCAGCGAAGTAAAACACCAGTTTCATGACCGATTGGTCTCGTTTATGGCGCCATGGAGCACCCAGGAGCTGACAGCCTTTGCTAATGGTGAATTGTCGGAAATCTATGTCAAGCCAGTGTTATCGTATTTTTGGGACTTAGACTATCCTAAGGCTTCAGTATTGACTACTGCAGAAGTGAAAGCGGAAGACTTAGAACCGCTGCACGATGCCATAAATCAGAAGTTGCAAACCGTATTTGAGGCCTCTGTGTGGAGTGGGCTTCTGGGCTGGGCCAGACCAAAGGCCAAAGCGGTGGCCAATCACTTGTTGGCCGAGGCCAAACTGGCAACCAAGCCGGTCCAGGTAAGAGCTAGGAAAAATGACGTTTGGGCCAGCTTAGCATCGGTTCAGAAGCAAGCTATTGGCAACACGCCAATCACGAAAGCAGACCAGAAGTGGTTTAGCCAAGTTTATGCTACTGCCTATTCGGCTGGCCAAAAGGAAGTAACCGAACAGGTTCTAACCTCAGACTCTTTTTCCGACGCTGTCATTGCTTTCATTAGCGAATTGGACACGCCAACTCTGCAGTCGTTGGCGTCTAACTCCGATAGTAAAGTAGTCAGCGATACAATAAGCAGTCTAACCCAAATCTTGTATGACGACTTTTTCGGAACAGTGCCACCAATACCAATGGGTGACGCCCCTGCCGGTATCAGCCAGTCCAATAGGGATTATTTCGTGTCTCTTAGCTGCGAAGAAGGCGTAAAAGACAAATTAGCTGACGAATTGTTTGACGAGGTTCCATTATATGCAAAAAGTGCACTTTGATCGACTAAGAACAGAGTGGACAATGGCCATGGCTTCTCCGGCTGTCCTCAACGCCGTAGTTGAGGAGACTGGTCCGGAACTTCTCCGCATTGTTAATGCAGTAAGGGTTCAACCGCTTAACCGTTACAACATAAGAAAAGGCAGGATTTTTGGTAACCCGCTTCGTAAGGAGCGGTACCGGGTAATAGACGTGTCATCAAATACAATAATGTACAAAGACTTACTTACTGATAAGATAGAATCTTCTTCGATTACCAACCTGCTTGAGTCCTGGAACCTGAAAGGCATACAAGAGCTATCACCAATTGACGAGATACTAAACCAAATAAAATCAATGCTAACACCATTCTTGGGCGGCGTGCTGGTGGCTACAATTATGTCGTGGCTTAGCAAAAGACTGTAATTACCAGTAATAATGCGCCATCAAATACGTGGTCTTACTGGTTTCACTTGACATGTACTGACCAAGCAACTCAATATGAGGCCTCGGAAACCATTGCATTCCTCCCCCGGATGACACGTTATTGGCTGTCACACTTTTTGTGTTTTCTGCTTGGCCATATAGGTGAATTCCCCTAAAGATTTGCCAGCCAAGCTTGTAGTAGCCAGCCGAGGTTACGACTGGATCCGCGTATTCACTAGCAAGCGCTGTTTTTATGTCATACTGTGCCATAGCATACAACTTTTCGTTAGCCGCAGCAGCCAAAAATAGCCCTACTACTCTGGTGGAGCTACCATTCTCATTTTGCAGCAACATGGCAGACCCGCCCACTTGTGCTCTATCAGACCAAAAGTAGGCCGCCCTAGCTGCCACCCCCTTCTCCTCGGAACTAACTTGGTAGCCTTGGTCGTTGGTAAGCCTAACTGACGCTTCCTTGCCAAGTATACCAGTAAGAAACACCTCTCCCTTCTCTCCATGCAGAGAGGCCTCGGCATTGTACGTTTCCTGGCCCTGCCCAAAGCCTAAGTGCTTCCTAACAGCTAGCGTATGGTCAGCACCCAAGATGCCATAGGCTGGGTAAAACCTGCCGTACCTAAACGAGAACATCTCGCTAGGGCTCCACAAGATGTAGTGCCTACGAAACTCCCTAACCTCTTCCTCTCCATACTTACCGTAAAGAGCAACCACTGTGAGTTCCGGCGACAGGTGAAGCGCAAGCTCAAAATCAGCCTGCATCAAAAACGCCCTCTTAAATGGTTCACCGCCCTTTGGCTGGTATTCTACTTTGATGTATCTGACATCGCCACCAACATCTACCGCATCAAAACTCTTCTTGATCGCATTATGCAAGAACCTGCCCTCGTCCTTGTACGCGAACGAGGTCATAAACTCAGCAGGCGCGGCTCGGCCATAATTGTTAAGAACACCGCCACCGCTAGGAGAGATGTGGCATGATCCGCAACCGGCATAGCCAAGTCTTATATTTTCAGGAAATGCAGATGATACAGTAGGAATAACTAGGGAGATGATAAGGCTGAACGCCAATTTGGGCATGGTAGGCATATTAAACCCTTACAAAGTAGTTGGCTTGGCCAACTACTTTTAGGACTTATTTAGTACGAAAAATTAACGTTAACATCTACCTCTTTGGCTACGGTAATGTTAAGATACTTAGGAACAGCAATAGATGGATATTTGCTCATGTCAACAGTAAACTTGGCTGTCACCACGCCGCCCTTGATAGTAGCTTTGCCCTTGACTGGGGCCGTGTCTTTCTTAATAGTTAAGTCTCCCTCGAAATCGGTCTCTTTTCCATCCACATACTTCATTGGTTTCAGTTTGAGACTGGCAGACTTATAACCAGCTGCATCAAGATATTCAGGTTTTTTCATGTGTTCATCACGGGTTTCCATGCCAGTCTTAAATGGGGCGATGTCTACCTTGAAGTCTCCGGAAATAGTGCCAGCCTCGTCAGAGCCTGAGCCGGTAACGCTACCGCCTTCGCCTACTATCTTGAGAAAACCAGGCTTACCAACAGCTGTCCATGCTACTTTGGAACCTGGCTTTACATCAAATGGCTTAGCAAAAGCAGCTGATGCGAAGAACAAAAGGCAGGCGGCGAAAAATTTCATAAATCCTCCTGATTAATAAGGAATAAACCCTATGAGACAACTACTTGTTGCCCTATCTAAAATAATTGAGGCAACACTGCCCAGAGTACAAGAACTTAAGCATTCAGGAAACATAAAGAACAAGATTCAGGACTTTTCCGTAGATAAGCTAATTATGGTGTCGGATTCTTTTGTGGCAAAACAGGAGCGTCGGCAGGACGCTTTTGCAATAGGTGCTGATTTTGGAAGGGTAGCCAAGCAGAAACCTGGCTATTTGATAGAGCTACCGGTTGGCTGGGTAGCTTTTATTGGTACCGAAGCTGACATAGTCAAAAGGCTTGACGAGTACGAGGCGGTAAAATAGCGGCCTCGGACCCATTGGCAGGTAACATCAGTCACTCGGTTGGTGCCTCAAACAATTCTTCAACGAAATACTGGACTTTTGCTAAGATCTTTCCTTTTGGGTAATATTTAGATATCAATTCGAAAACTTCCTCAGCAGTTTTTATCTCGCAGTGCTTAATCAAAAACTTAAGGTCGCTCGCGTCCTTACTGTCCAGCCTAGCCGAAGTAGCTTTCATTGCTAGGAGATATGCAGGCTCAGGAGTCCAAACAAGCAGATTGGACATCTTAATCAACACGTTTTTAACTGGTTGTCCGTCCGGCATAAACCCTTTGACACCATCGTTTAGCCAATCGGCAGGAAGGTGCAGTTCTTCTGCCACCTTGGCTGCAGCCTCTCTCAGTGAGGCGCTGGGAGCAAACACAGCATCTACATCTCTGGTGGCCTCTCTGGCATGATAGGCCAAAACCATAGCGGCACCACCAACAACTCCTATTTCGCCCTTGATACCAGATTCAGCTAAGTTCTTAGATAACAACTCGAAAGCCTGTTCAAGTAACTTATGACTAAGCATATGTGTCACACCCTATTAAGAAAATTGTCAAATACCCATATGTTGTTGCGTCTAAACCATACTGGAGACTCCAAAATAGCCGTTGCTTTTAGTGATTCCATACCAGATAGAAACCACGGATCTGGCAGCCACTCAGTAGTCGAAAGCCATGTTGGCCATTTTTCCTGAGGAACGCCAACTTCGTCTAAAAGCGATGAGCACACGGCATGAAAGAGAGCGGCATCTCTAGGGGATGGCCACCTGATTAGATGGTCGGGTATGGCTAGCAGGCTTGGATTTCTTCGAAAGTCGTCTACAAATTGAAATAGCCACATATCCCAATTAACACCGCCAAAACTGGCTGCATTGGCTTCCGAAAAGCCAAATGCTGTATAAGATGGCACATTAACCTCCTAACATTACACTATTGTAACATCTTAGCCATAGAAGTTGGGTCCAAAATCTGGATACCAAGCTCCTTTGCCTTATTGGCCTTGGTACTGCTGCTTTTTAGGTCGGCCACCACAAGGTGCGTAGTATTTTTGGATACCCCTGATGCGATTTTGCCTCCTAGAGACACTATTTTATCCTCAGCTTCCTTATCGCGAAATCCAGTAAAACAAAATGACATGCCACTGAGCTTGTCAGACACTGCTGCCTTAGGTTCTACAATAGTGACATACTCCAACAACTTGTCGATTAATTCTGACTTGGTCGCGAACCCGTCAACAACGCACTTGGCCACATATTCACCAAATCCGTCTATTTTGAGTATGTCGTCATACTTCGCAGCTCGCATGGCTGGGAGCGTAGGATAATAAACCAAAAGGTCCTTGGCTTTGCTGCCAAAGCCATACATGGCAAGACTCTCGACAAACTTGTCAAGTGGTACTGCTTTGGACTTATTCCTAAGCTCGTCAACAACCTTCTTGGCGTTCTTACTGCCCTGGCCTTCCAAAGCCGAGATGCTGGACACGCCTAGACGGTACAGGTCAGCCGGGGTCGTAACCAACCCTTCGTCCATTAGCTTTTCGATCAACTTCTCACCAATACCTTTGACGCCAAGGACTCGCAAGTATTTCATTATTGTTCTGTTCAACTGCGCTGGGCAGTCGGTATCATTGGTGCAAAAGAGCCGGACCGAGTCAAACTCGGTCCTGGCTCCGCAAGATGGACACGTCTCAGGCATAGCGAAAGACGTGGAGTCATAAACCTCACCAGGCAATAAGTTAAGCCTAGGGATAATGTCGTTAGCTCTCTCAACAAAAACGTCCTTGTTTGGGAACAGCCCTAGCTTTTGCATCATCGGGTAGTTGTCCAGCAGGCTGCGACTGATAGTCACGCCACCGATGTTTATTGGCTGCAACTCCGCCACAGGAGAAATAACGCCAACACGCCCGGTCTGCCACGTTATACCTATAATTTTAGTCATTGCGCCAAGGCTTTTAAATTTCCACGCTCTGGCGGCTCTTGGGCGACCATCAACGTCACCAAGCTCCTGTGCGTGAATGACATCGTCACTTTTGACCACAATTCCATCTATCTCGTACCCTAGCGACGACCGTATATTGTCCTCGTAATTTGACAAAACTGGGTCAAGACTTGTGTGGTGACAGGAGCCGGACGCTGGTAGAGTAAAACCAAGGCGGCTTAGCTCAGCAAATCTGGCGCTCTCTGTGGCAAAGTGTGCGTTTATTTTTTGGTCTTCATACTCAACACCATGCACAATTAGCATAATGTGCTCGCACTTCTCGCCAGACAAACGCCTAGCTGTGCCAGCTGCTGAGTTTCTTGGGTTAGCGTCACCATCGAAGTGGTCGGCCCAGGTCTTAAGGTCTATCAGAGCCTCGGCTCTAACGTGGCATACCGGCATAAAGTCTATGTGAAGCGGCAAGTTCTTCATCTTCAGCACATTTGCCGAGATGTCGTCTCCTACTTCGCCATCGCCTCGCGTTACGGCTCTGACAAATCTACCATCCACATAGGTAAGCGATAGTGCAAAGCCGTCCAGCTTCTCGGACCAGTGGACGGTGCCGGTTGTGTACTTTTCGGCCCAGGCGTGGAGGTCGGCAAGGTCCGTCTCTTTCAGCAAGCTGCCCATAGCCCTTGCATGCTTGACTTTGGGCCACACCGAGTTGGACTTAGCCCCTACGGCGGCCAGAACAGGATTGCTAGGGTCCAGCTTGGACAGCCTGTCTCTTAGGACGTCATACTCGATATCAGACATAATGGAAGCACCAGTGTAGTAGGCTTCCGAGGCTTTGGTTAGGATTTCTACCAACTGCTCAACATCAGTTTTCATGCGGACCTCACTTATATTACTTTTCGCCCACCTTGTTAGCCAAGTCTTTGAACCAAGCAACCACAGCTTTAATTTCTGGAATAATATATTTTGGCAAACGATAATCAACCCATTCTATAGCTTCTTGGCGTCTGATCACCTTGTGCTCAGCCAGGTATTTTTGCAAGACAGCGCGTTTAATAGACAAGGGCACACTCTTCGTTTCTACCGGAAGCAGCTTTTTTATGGCTTTATTCTGTTTATCGATCAAGGTTTTTTCTTTGGCCAAGAATTGTGAGGCAAGCTTAGTCTTGACAGCAATTTTTCTTAGAGCGTCAGCTTCCGATTTCCAGAAGGAGAGACATGAGTCGTCCCACGTCATTACTACATCTTGATTCTTTTTAACGAACTTAATAAGACTAAAAATATCATGCGGGTCAACATCTTCCAAATAAACAACCTCATCTGCACTTGGATCGTCAACTTCGTCATTTGTCTTGTCAATCAGTTTGGATAACTCAAGAAGGGCTTTTTTGACCTTTTTGTTCTCTTTCATGGGATCTCCTTTGGCTACTATTTTCACTATTCATTGGAGCCGAAGGGGTTGACACGCTATCAAAGGAGCCGTCCTTGGCTGAATCGAGATTAAGCGCGTTTTTTAGCTTTGGCTTTCTTGGCAGTTTTCTTGACTGCCTTTGTCGTTGTCTTTTTCTTCCTGATAGTAGCTGGCTCTTCGGCGGCAGCTTCGACCTTACCAACAACCGCAACTTCGATCTTAGCCACCCAGCAAACAGCGTCCCACTCCTGCTTTTTCGACCAGCCTTTCATCATGTTAGAGGCTTTCAGCTCAGAGTCATAAAGCTTGGCCGATGCCAAGTCTGGAGTAAACTCACCGCTCTGAACTCCAGAACTCTTGATGAAACCTTTGGTCGACTGGATGGCAAACAATTCTGCTTTCTTAGACATTTTGTGATCCTTCTGTCGGCAAAACCGACCTTAGTGTATAAAAAGCCTTTCGGCTAGAACCTATGTTAGGCGCTCTTTAGAAGATGCGCAAGTATCACCGACGTTTCCGTAGGCTTGTAAAGCATATCATTCTCACTCAAAAGACAATTGGCGGTGTACCAGATGTGCTTGGTACCGGCAAGGTCAATGTCAAACATGTGCTTGTCGCAAATGACAAAGTCCACCTGATTGCCTGCTAAGTAAGCCTCTGCCGCCTGAACAGAACACTTCGCTATTACCGTGAAATCGCCCAATTCAGCTATCTCTTCGCTTAGAATCTCGCATATCTCTTCAATGTCAATAACCAGGATCGTTTTCATAACCCTATCCCTCGTTACCTGAAACCCACTAGAAGGCGTGACCTAACGGCCACGCCCAAGAGACTTAGGACTTCCTGGCCGACACTGTTGGTGTGAAATGCCCGGACGCCTCACGAAGGCCGTCAAAAGCATCGCGACTGCCAACACGAGGCAATTCTCGCAAAAAGTCTGGGCTCATTTCGTACTTGGTTTTTTCCTGCACGAGCAAGGCTGCGCGATCTTGGCCGAACGACTTGATGAGAGTGATTATCTTGGTGGTCTCGGCTTCCGAGAGAGCATCAAAGTCGATGACGATAGAAGTCTTCTCAGTCACAAATCTGTCGTAGTCCAGCTTGCAAGCTTTCATTGCCTCACGCAGGCCATCAGGGTTTTTCATGCTGTACTGAGACTTGATGACGACATTGACAGCACCAGTGCTACCTTCGATCAAGCCATTCTCGGTGGACTTGGTTTCCCACACTCGGTCAAGAAAGAATGTGTGCAACTTGCCAGCCGCATCGGCACGCCTTGCTTTGGCGTCATTCTCAGCGTCTGTGGCGGCCAGATAGTTATCAACGGCAAGCTTGATATCTTTTGGCGCTTCGATAGTGGCCAGCTTAGACGAGCTTTTTGCTGGTTTGTCTTTTGGGATCTCGATACCTGCTTTTGCCAATTTTGACTGAAGCTTAGACATTTTGTGACTCCTGCTAGTTGTTTCCTAAGTCCATCAAAATTCTTTTCGGTATCGAACCACTCAAACTTTAGTTCTTATACCACGCCTGACGCTCTGTGTCAAGATTTATGCAGGTTGGCACACTTCTTGCCCGTCTCCCGATTCCCATTATGTATAGGCCTTAGACATAGGCAAGAATGATGCCACCTAGGCGTGTTAGATGCCATATCTGGTGGCCAGCTGTTCGGCCAATTGCTCCCTTCTTCTCCTCCTGATCTCCCTGCGCTTGGCTAGCATAAGGTCCCTGTTGGCCAGATAGTAACTTCGGTGATATTCGGTCAGCTCCTCTTTGTTCTTTTCCCTGAAAACCTTGGCCTTAGCAAGGATGCTGGCTTTGTTGCGCTCATAATAACTACTTTTTGGCATATTTACCTCCATCTGTTACTTTTTAGGAAGCTGCTTGCCTCGTAGACAACCGGAGATAACATGGCTGCAAAACCAGGTGCTGATTCATTGGTGGCCGAAGCTGAAAAGCTGTTCTGCAAGGGAAAATTGGTCGACGTTTCGTATTCAGACGCCAAGGAGACCGACAGGGAGAAAGCTAAGAAGGTCGGCACAAAGATACGAAAATGGCTACAGGAGCAATACGACCTAGGCAACATCGAGAAAGGTTTGAACGGCAAAAGCTTTTCTGCTCTTAGCAAAAAATATCCTATTCACATCTCGTACATATTTCCGGAAGTAGGGCCTGTTGTCGCACCAAAGGCTAAGGCGGCAAGCGCTAGTCCGGCTGTCCGTCACCTGATGTCGGCTCTTTACCAATCCCTAGGCAACAAGGCCTTCCTTCGTGACCTTGAAACACTGCTGGTGGAGAAATTGACCGACCTGTCGCCATACGACGAAAGCACCCTAAACCATTTAGCCAGAGCCATCAGAAATGGGTAAATCAGTCAGCCGTGCTATACTGGTCAAGGATGGTAGGGTGCACCGCAGTCAGGTGGCAATAATCGTGTCCGCCTACAAAAAATACCGGTCCATGGCTACCTCTTCTCCACTTTACCATCGGACCGAAGAGGACAGAGCGATAAAGATACTTAAAGAGAACAAAATCAGAATGTCTACTTGGCTTGGCACTGGCTCAGATAAGGCCAGCGGAAAAGACCAAATGTGGTTTTTCTCCACCTCTACTAGGCCGGACGCTTATCGGACCGACTCTTCTGGCGTGGTGTTTGTCCTTGACGGCAATAAGCTTAGGCAGAATTACGAGACAAGCCCATTCGATTATTGGCAAAAAACTGGTAGAAACCAAGAGGAGTCGGACGAAGCTGAGGAACGCGTTTTCTCCGATTCTCCGGTTATGACCAATGCCAGCCAGTTTGTAACGGAGTTGCACGCACACTGGTGGATGTCTGATGACACAAGTGTTGCGGCACACGCTTATAAGAGGCACCGAGAACTAGCTCTGCTGGCGAAACAACACCATATACCACTGTTTTGGTACAGCGATCTCAAAAAAATGAGCGTACTGGACAAGTCTGCTGCCAAAAGCTTTTCCGATTTTCCAAAAAGCCAGTCGCTGACTCATAATGATCTAACAGAAAGACGGTCCGGGGCTAGCGAATACTTCATTAAGAGGTGGACCTCGCTCCTTAGCCTACAACCAGCTAAGACCATGGCCGACGTACCAAATGACATAAGGAAATATTTGTCTGGTTATAGCGACGGACATCTCAGTTTCCAAGCTGACATACACAACGCTACAAAAAATATGAGCGATGACAAGATGCGCTATGTGTACAAGTTACAAACACAAATGAAGTTGGCTGGCACCAGTGCCTTTAAAGAATTCTATTGGAAGATGATGGATAAGTTGGGACAGCTAGAAAAGGCGAGTGGCAGGAGTCGCTAGGCGTTGCCTGACTGTGCGGGCTGCTCACCCGCACGATATCAGCTCTTCATAAAACTGCGCCTGTGGATTAAGTAATCCTGCCCACGACTGAGATACATGACAGTACCGACAGTTCTGCTTATAATGTCTCTTACCATCGACGACATAGTTTTGCCAGAAGAGGCAGCCAACTCGGCAATAACCTTGTACTGTCCGGTAGTAAGAACTACATTGGACTTGCTTTCGCCAGAAACTCCCCAGCCTTGCCTGACATACAACTGGCCATAGGCAGTGTCAATCCAATCCAAAAGCTCGTCATCATCGCTGACAAGCCCAAGAAAGTAATCAATAGTTTTGCCCACACCAATTCCCTGGCTTACCAAAAACTCAGCCACAGCTGACGGCACCTGGTAGCCAACTTTCATGTTTTTGGTGGACAGGAACACGTCAAACTCTTCGTCAAGCTTGTTTGTCCATCCGTAGGCCTCACAACCCAAGCAAGTTTCCGCTTGAAACTTGAACCCGCCTTTTGTATGCCACCTTTTTCTGGTGCTATGGTGTTGGCACTCAGCATGTTCTGCTTCTGGTTCAAAATAGTCCAAAATGCGTCCTCCCTGGATGCCGTATTGATATATTTTTTGTGCTGACGTACAGTCTTTTATCAGAAGAATACCTTTTGCTCTCCCAGTTCAAAAGTAAACCGTTGGTCACCAACGGCCAACTCGGTTTCTGCAAGGGACGGGAACTCGTCAAACCATTTTTTGCCTAACACAACAGCGAATTTGGTCTCCTGGACATACCTTCTTACCGCAGCCAACTCTACTGTCAACTTGTCTATTGCGTCAGTCAACCAGCTGTCCTTAACGGCAACTGGCATGTTGTCAAGTCCAGCCTTGCGGAAAGCTTCCACCCCGGCAAATACCAAGGTATCGGCCTTCGTAGCCTTTTTCTGGCCGCCATCCACCTTAGCAATAACGTCTTCTACTTTTGGCAGGGACGACAGGCCAGCCACCTTAATATCAAAAGTTTTTGCCATGTAGAAGTCGGTAGACTTGGCATGCGAGACTGGAGGAGAAAACACGTTCTTGACCGGGTCTACGCCATTAGCCTGCAAAAGCTTAGTTTGGAGGACGGAAAGAGGGGTTTTTGGGCTTTGCTCACCCTCCACCATATTTTGGTCCCGCAGCCACTTAAGGGCCTTCAGAGACGCTCTAAGGCGGTGCTCCTCTAGAACTTTTTCGCAAAGAGCTTTGCCAGAAGTCCTGCCATTAGCAATACTACGGTTGACCACGGGAATGCGGTCTATGTGAACTGAATAAATAGTGCCATCACACCACGTGTTGTCGTCTATTAGGCCTTGTGTGAACAGAGCTAGGTGTGCTTCCTTGGTAACTGATACGGGCAGCACCGACACATTAAGATTGCCATCCTTAACTATTGTGAAATTGCGCCAAACATGAGTAGGATACGTAGACGACAGCCCAACCTCTTCAGCCACTAGCATTTGCCCATCTACTGTTTTTGGTAACAACGTCACAGAGCCGCCTATTTTGGTCAACACTGACAGATTGAGCTTAGTGTCATTCCACGTAAGAGAGCCGATCTTCGACCTAGCGTTCGGATCGGCAACAAATTTTGGATAATCCTGACTTATTTCCTGACTTTTACCGATCCGTTGGTATCTGAAACTATGGTGGGTTGGATAGAAGTAGGCTGAGTCCAGCAGATCCAGCAGGTCAAGCAGGCAAAAGGCATCAGCTTTTGGCAAATAATCGGACACCTTACCGGCTGAGAATCTGACTCCGTCAGGATACTGCTTGATGGAGCCCAAGGGCCTAGCAGCCATCAATAATTTGGCTTCCACCTTACCATACTCATCCTGGGAGTAACTGTTAGAAATAGCGTCTATTAGGGCCTTGTCACCAGTGGCACCAATTAGTTCCAACGCCACATCGGGCTTAGCCCTCTGAATAAACAACATAGCGGCGGCATAATGTGGCGCCAACATTTCGGAGGAACCTACCGATAAGGACCCAACCGCTGGGTGCTTGGTGACTGCATAAACACAATCAGCATCGCCGGAAACAGTCACTGTTCCGTCCGGCCCTGGTGACACTGCTGTTACAAATTTATCACCGATAGTAAATACCACAGAAGATTCGTCCAAGTCTAGTCCGAGGTCCACCGTTTTGCGATTGCCCGTATTTTCCTGAGTAAGAAATTCGCTAAGAGAGGCTGAATACTGGGCGATGGAAGAGGAGTGAATCAGAATTCCTCCGATTTTTTCGGCCATTTTGGACATCAGCTCTTTGTTGTAATAGTGCCCATAGCCTACCAAAAGAGAGGAACCTATTCGGCCATTTACATTTTGCACGGCAGCCATAATAGCATCAACTTCTTTTTGGTAGTTGCTTACTACCGGATAGCCATCAGTGAAAAGACTAAACTGGAAACTGTCGGAGAAAATACTAAGGTCTGTTAACACCCTGTCCACACTTCGCAAAACCTCCGAAAAGCACGTAGTACCTAACGTGCTTCTCAGGCCTACTAACGCCTTATCAATAATAGTAAAGTCAGAGTCACCGCTTACCCTAAACCCCTTGATTGCCCAGTCGTGTTGCCCTTCCCCGGAAAACCAACCTATTGTGACTGTGTCGCCTGCTTTAACTTCCCTAGCCTTTGCCGACAGATCGTTAACTAATCCAACTATCGTGTCTGACATGGAGCCAGATCTGTCTATTACCCAAATGTGGTTAGTTGGCGTGCGAGCCTTTTGTGCAGACACTGGCACCTTGACTTCGGACAGGAAAAGATTATTGGTAATCCTAGCATGGTACATATATCAACTCCTAAGTACTGACGTTTATTGTGTATTTTATTAATAACAATCAAATCAGTCTATCAGGTAGGAGCATTAAATGCCAGCTATTAAGATGTCTGCTTTGTTTGACGGGTTACAAAATTTTGGAAGTAGGCGCGAAGTACCAATAGGAGCACAGGTCGATAAGGCAAAAAAGCCGCGCATGAATCCGATGAAAACGTGGAAAAGGTTACGGAAACTTGGGTTGGCTAATAGGCTAGACTTGGAAGATGACGGGGAGGAAGAGTAAACTGGTTATGTTAATGTTACACATATCCAGCGAGGTGCCAACCTTGTCCAACATTAACTCTGTTGTTAAGATACTTTGTGCTGCCGTGTTAACTACCGCTACGATGATGGCCTACGTAACTGCTATACTTGTTTTGGCCATACTAAGCTATTAACAGAAAGTGTGTGCCACCAGTAGTAGGTGGCACACAAACCTTATTTTACCCAATAACCAGACAAGCATTTCCTAGCCAGGATGCTTTGGCTAATATGACCAGGATGAAAAGGACTGCCCGTGAAGCAGCCAAAAGTCCCACATGGACAAAGTGCGCCAGTAACTTCTGCTGGCGGATTAAGTCTTCCTATTCTATGCAGAAAATCTCTGGTAGCATGAGCTGCTCCAACGTCTGACCCAAAGTCATCAATAATCACGTATCCGCCAGCAGACAGGTCGTCGTAAAGAGCGTTAAGGACTTGGATAGTGGACTCGTAAATATCGCCATCTAATCTCAGCATACCCCATTTACCAGACGCTGGCTTAAGCTCTGGCATCGTGTCTTTGAACCACCCAGGGATAAACACGCTGCGGTCGTCAAGGTAGCCGTACTTTTCAAAATTCTTCTTAACCCCGTCTATCGGAGCCTTTAGCCACTGGGACGCATAGTGCGTTGAATAATCGTCAATTGGGAAGTTTACCAAATCTGGTTTTGGCACACCATCAAAAGAGTCGGCCACATAGACTTTTCTGCTTTTGTCACCAATTTCGTCCAACACCGCCCGCATAAAAATGCAAGCGCCTCCACGCCAGCTCCCAGTCTCAATGAGATCGCCGGGAATGCCTTTTTCGTTTAGCTCCACGATAATGCTGGCTATGTGGTCCATTCTTACGTCAGATAGCATTGAGATCTTAGTCTCATTGTCGCCACCAATCAGCTCTCGCTTTAACTCTTCCAAATGACTAAGACTCATGTGCACCTCAGTTTATTTTTCGTACCTTCTCAGCCTAGTATCAAGCGCTGATTTGTAGCTGTCGTAGTTGCCGCCAGCAGCAACAAAACTAATCAGGTTGGCTATAATAGTGTCAATACAGGCCATTTGGATAGCTTTCAGATTAGCTTGCGGCCCTAGTTTTGGGTAAAGACTAGCAATGCGATTAAATTCGTCCTCCTTCAGTATGTCATTAATGGAGGATGACGCCTTTGGCACCTGATCCCTGCCAAATATATTTATCGGTTCATCCATCAGGATAGTCTCTTTTGGTGAGAAGCGTGGCCCACTATGGCTACTTAGTACATCGGAATGATCAGTTTCTACCACAACATCTATACCTTCAAAGTTAAGCGGGATTTGCTTAGCATCGATCCAGCTAGGTACAGTAACTTTCAATCGAGGAGAAAGGCGTCCAGAACCGGTTCCGGCAGCGTCAACTTCTATTGTGCCAAAGTCGCCCCAAATCCCTTTAAACCTGTCGTATCTGTCGTCTGCACTTATTTGCGCCATTTGTAGCTCCTGCTATTGTGGCAACCTTTTACCAACAATTTTGGTTATTATTGACCTAGTAGGCACAACCAATAAGGAGACAGCTGTGAGCAAACGCTATGGGTGGGTACCAGACGTTCCAGACCAAAGAGACCATATGTTTAGCCTGGCCGGTATCTCGGCAATTGCTCTCCCACCAATGGTGGACTTGCGACCTGGTATGCCGCCAGTATATGACCAAGGCACGCTTGGCAGCTGCACAGCCAATGCGGTAGGCGTCCTATGCGAGTTCACTCAGTTGGAGCAGAAGATAAAGGCCGTCACACCTTCTAGGCTTTTTATTTATTATAATGAACGCATGATGGCTGGTTACCCAATAAAAGAGGACACTGGCGCCACTCTGAGGGATGGCATAAAGGCAGTAGTAAAATACGGCATATGCGCCGAGAAGTTGTGGCCATACAATATAGCCAAATTCGCCAACAAGCCTACCAAAAAGGCATATTCAACTGCCAAGCTCGACCTAGTTACTAAATACCAAAGAGTACAGCAAACCTTGCCAGCCCTCAAACTAGCATTATACCAGAGTAACCCAGTAGTGTTTGGGTTCACTGTGTATGAATCCTTTGAAGGCGAGGCGGTAGCCAAAACTGGCATCGTTCCCATGCCAGGTATGTCAGAACAATCATTAGGTGGTCACGCAGTAACTCTGTGCGGTTATGATGACGCGAAACACGCCTTTTTAGTAAGAAATTCTTGGGGGCAGGAATGGGGCGACGGTGGGTACTTTTGGATGCCTTACGCCTATGTGCTTAATAACTCATTGGCCGATGATTTTTGGACTATAACTTTTGTTTCTTGAGGATAGCAAATGAACGAAAAATTTTTGGCTGGTAGCGGCATTAAGGTTGTTAGTGGTAAGATACGCATAGGTGACCTACCTAGGGCTGTTGAGTTAGCTATAAAACACGCTAAGCCAAGACCAACGGCTGATAACCAAAAGGACGGAAAAATGACGCTAAGCGATTCGCTAAAGAAGGAAATAGTTAAGGAGCTGTACCAAATCAGACTAGATGGCATGTTTGGGGATGGTTTAGAGAGAGACTATATTATGGACGGAGTGACCATAATAGGCCTGAATGACATGACTGATGACGCTCTGGTCGAAGAATACAGAGAAAGCGTAGACAACGACGAAGAAGACGCCCTAATAATCAAGCTTAACGCTCTCACCTGAAGCCGCGCAACTTAGCTATCAGCTGCGCTCGCAGCTGACAAGCTCGGCTTAGTGAAAACCCCATACTATTTCCTATTTCTTGCAAAGTATACCCATCGAGCAAATAACGAAAAACCTTTTTATGTTTGTCTGACAACTGGCTCTCTGCGCGGGTGTACATCGTGTACAAATCGTCAGTATCCCTAAACTCATTGTGCCCAGACATGTCGTGTTTAACCTTAAATTCGACAAACTTCGGCCTCTTGTAGGTGCCCTCATCTGCCATAGTGCTACGACCGTGGATAAGACGAACTGCATCGATAACACAGGACCACATCCTAGTTGTCACTTTATAGGTCTTCTGAACATTGGTTTGCAAGAAAAAATATTCTAATGCTTGGTGTGCGAGTTCATGATGGTCTGCGGATTCGTGAAAGTGGAGACGGATTAGGACGGCGCGTGCTAGTCGGTATTTGTCTAAATATTCATCGGCAGTAATATTAGACAACATTTGATAGGCCCTCCTTAGCAACTTGTGGTTGTTACGGGAACCTAGGCGGCGGCCTTATGAGCCGCCGCCATTACATCAGAAATCGTAGCCTATGTTCAGAGCGCCAGTAAAAGTCTTGCTTTTTGACGACACGCCACCAAAAGCAGTTAACCCAACGGAGAACTGATCATAAACGATGCGCTGGTACCCAACGCCGACGATAGGAGCTTGGGCCGCCTTAACTAACTGCCCGTCTGCATTCTTCTCTGCCAGCACCCCATCAGGGCCAACGCCAGCATGAAAAGTGATGCGGTTAGGCTTTTGTTGCGTCTTTTCCAACTCAGCCACCTGCTCCCTCAGCCTTTCATTCTCGGCGGTACTGTCCCCTAGCTTCTTTTCCAATTCGCTGAGCTTGTCGCTGCAAGAAACGCTGGCAGCTAACTTGCCTTCGCAATCGGCAAGCAGTTTACGCAGGCGATCGATAAGAGCTTGGACTCGGCGGCTGGATTCTCTTGATACCACCTTATGCGTATTGGCAGAGAAATCGTACTTAGTTTCTCCGTCCTTAAGCTGGACCTGGATAGTAGCGTCCTTGAGAGCTGGTGGTTGAGGCTTATTGCCAGTATAAGTTAGAACTTGGGCATCAGTTAGCTTATTGGCATCCGTAGCAGCAAATTGGTCGTCGCCAAATGCCGGTGTGGCTAGCATCAAGCAAAGCAAAAAACGTTTCATGTTACCCTCCTTCAATGACGACATGCGCCAACGCTGTAATTGTATTTACCATACACATCTGCAATAAAATCAGACACTTTGTAGGTTTTGGTCTGTCCTCGGCAGTTGACGCTCATGCAAATAGTAATGGTGCGTTCAGCAGGAATTGTCTCTTTCCCGTTGGACCCGCAATCAATAACAATGGCACCCTTGTCACTCCACACGTGGCAGCTTTCGCCATCTTTGCCGTTGTTGCCCTGCTTACCATCAATTCCATCCTTGCCATTTTTGATGATCTGAACAGTGTTGCCACAAACAAGACGAGATGCATTTTGGTCCTTGATGGCTTCCACGTAGCAGCCTTGCCCAGCAGCTCCGTCTTTGCCATTGGCCCCATCTTTGCCGTTGGCTCCGTCCTTGCCATTGGCTCCGTCCTTGCCGTTAGACCCATCGTGGATTACCTGAGTGGTGCTACCACAGACAATAGCAACACCTTCTGGGTGGTCGGTGACATAACAACTGTCGCCATCTTTCCCATTAGTCCCATCCTTACCGTCCTCAATTACGACAGGCTTACCATCACCACAGTCAATCTTAGTCTGATTGCCTGACACACGGTCAACGGTGCAACTTTTCCCGTCTTTACCGTTAGCCCCGTCCTTGCCGTTGGCTCCATCTTTGCCATTGCTACCGTTGAGCCCGTTGCACAGGACGCGCTGGTTATAACCTGGCTCGACTGGCTCATATTTGCCATTACCGTTGACGTCTTTCCATGTTATTAACGTGGTGCCGCCGTTCTTACACATTTCAGTAGTGGCGTCGCCTACTTCCAGACCAATACCAATCCCGCCGCTGCCGTCCATACCATTCTTAACTAGGAACGTGCCGCTTCCGCATGTTATGGCCACGCCACCGTCAACATAGGCTGCTGAACAGTTTTTGCCAACGTCACCGGTGTCGCCCTTATCTCCTTTGTCGCCCTTATCTCCTTTGTCGCCTTTTTCACCGTCGTCTAGCTGAATCTCTGGCGCGTGATTTGGCTTACCACAAGAACCAGACATGAGAATAAGACACATAGCCAACAAGACCTTGGTACACATACCACCCTCCTAGTTTATACTAACTTTACACACCTTTTACAAGACTCCGCAACTTGGACAGCGTTGGGTAAGTTAGACGTATTTTAACGTCGCAAAACCCGCTGACTCCGTCAGCAACGGCTATCATGTTGCCTCGTATCACAAACAAATCTTGCGCTTCCTCGCATTTTACTATGTCAATAAGATCAACCACCACACCCTTAGACAGCATTTTTATCGCCAATGCCGTCTCATTGATCAACTTTGGCGCAGTGTCAATTGATTCAGGACGTAAAAGTGCAGAAGAAGCCATCGAGCACCTCCTAAACATTAGAGACTAAGCGGTATGCCTAGTTTCTTAATCGCCAGCGAAAAACACTATTCCCTTGATTGGCGACGTTGTCGGATTAGACACTAGTACTTGCGAGAGGGGCATGTGAAAGGTACTTGGTCGGTCAGCATAAAGCGTGTATTCGCAGGAGCCGAGAATAGGATTAACCAGCGTTACTAGTAGGTCTGCAGACGTCTTAATATAAGTAATTTTGATGGTGCCTATCGTCCCCTTACAGAGTGGTTGGCCTATTGCCCCAACGTCGACAACAAACCGCTGGTAAGCATCTTCGTTGATATCGGTAACTACTGTCTGCTCCTGCAATACTTCGAAGTCTTTATCGCGAAGCGCAGAACCAGAAGCCGGGGTTTTTCCTGCCATGACAGTAGCTGTTTGGACATAAGTGACATCACCCATAGCACAACCCCCAGACCCAGATTAGTATACACAACAACAAAATAGCATGGTGAGCTGTAAAAACACTCAAACTATAACAGAGGCATTACATGATTATTGACCACATAGCAAAAGATTTCTTGGGCGCAATGCTGAGAGCTAACCTGACTGGCAGAGAGGCTTTTACTGATGTTTATGCCGGACATTTCATTACCCTGGCGTATATTGGTGCCAAAGACTTTTACGAACAGGCTAAGGGCGCCGGTATCCAGGTTGGATTTCCTGAGTACGAGATAGCTAAGGCTTTGGTCCAAGCAAGGATGGCATCGTCCAGACTGGCAATAACCCCAGAGCTGATTAACGTTCTCGCTACCTCGTCCATCCATATGTCACTAGCAAACGTTACCCAAGTCAGAACTGAGCTTGGTTTGGACCCAGAAAAGGTGCCAGAACCAGAGTACACAAGTCTCCGTATTACCTCTTCCGTGGCCGGTAAGATGTCAATCACGACCAGCGTTGACGAATCTGAGGAAATTGCTGCGGCTGAGGCGGCTGAAGAAGTTAGGGCTGATATGGCCGCAGAGGAGGCCGAGGAAATTGCTGCGGCTGAGGCGGCTGAAGAAGTTAGGGCTGATATGGCCGCAGAGGAGGCCGAGGAAATACTGGCAGACTTGGCCGCAGAGGAAGTGGCAGCTGCCGAGGCTGCAGAGGAAGTGGCTGCTAGTGCGAAGAAAAAGAAAGCCAAAAAATCCAAGGCCAAGAAGGTGAAAGCTCAGGCCAAAGTGCAAACCCAGGACGACATCACGGAGATGTCGGCCACCTAAACAGTCGGGGCAAAGTGCCCCTTCTAACGACCATTATTAATTCTGTCGGTCAGTTGCTGAACCATTTGGCTAGCACTTTGCGATTGATACAAAGCTGTGCCAACCCCTTGGGCCATGGTTTGCATATTAGAGCAAAACCAGGCTATCATGGCGTCATTAACGATCTTAGGGAAGTTCTCCTTTATGGTAACCATTGTTTCTTTCATTATGCGATCCATCTCAGGGTCAGACCTGATCATGTCGCCAATTGCTTTCTCGTGATACTTAATAACTTCGGAAGTAATTTTGTGAATCATTAATGTCTTCGTTGTTGGCTTATCCTTCAGATAGTCCTTATACTCAGACGTTTCCATAAGTTTGGCTTCCGACAACTCTGCATTCCACCTACGCGGCCTGGCGTATTCTAGCGCCTCGCGATGCAAAGCACTTTTTTCGATCAACTCCGGCGATTTTAACCAGTCGCTAAGAACCGTAAGAGCAATTGTCTCCTTCTGCTCCTCAGTCAGCTTGGTAAACATGTCGATAATCGTTTCGCCAATATTTGACGCATCTATGTTTAATTCTACTTTCATTCTTTTTCCTATCGATTGATACTAATTCAAGGTTATACTGACTGAGACTGGCGTTAATTAAACGAATCTCGTTTAGATTAATCATGCCTACCACCCTAATGCACTTATCGCGAGGAAGCCCAGTGGCGCTTTCCACACCGTCGTAAACAACAGCCAGGGCCTCCTCTGGCGTCGTGTCAAAACCTATTGCGTGAGTACAGCCTTTTTCCAGTAGAACCAGCCACCTGCTATCCATCAATCTGCCTGCTTTCTCTAAATGTTTGCCAGTCCTTTTCTCTCCACGCTTTCAATTCGGTACCAGCAGCTTGATTCTTTTTGCACCGCTTGTGGGTAGTGTAAAACCCGGTGAAAGTAAGAAGCAGCGCATCCAATGAGTTTGGGAGAACGCTATTTACCGAGAAGCGATCACCGCAGCGAAAGCAGAGTAGCTCATGAGTACCAAAGTACCACTCCATGTGACTCATGCTGCCTTTTGCGCTCATTCTGCTTTACTTTCCTTTTGCCCAGGCATTATCATTGTTAATAACTCCTCTGGCACTTCCATGGTTCGGCAATCATGGTAGGCGTCCACGTTAGATAGACGTAACAGCCTACGCAGTTGGTAATCACTAACAATAAACCTTTTGTCGTCCGCCTCAGTATTTGTCTCAAGATTTTTACTGCGAAACCCCGCCATAAGAACTATTTTCTCCTACTGCTAGACTTTTTCTTCTTAGACAACGATTTTACAGCCCGCTTAGTGGCTGACCTCTTCCGGATAGGCTTGGCTTTGGCTGCCTTGGGTTTACCGCTCTTGGCACCTTTCCTGGCTTTCACTTGCAACTCAATAAGCTTTATATTAAGCTCTTTGCAAGGTCCGATGGCTCGATAACGGCACACCCTCATTTTTGTACCGTCATAATCGTTGGGTACCGACACCACGTCTCTTGGGTCTACCTCTATCTCCAAAATGACTTGCTTGTCTCCTTTGCCGAAGTCTTTAGCATAGACCCACGCCGCAACGTGGAGGCCACTAGCACAAGTGGTTTCTGGGTCCTCCACAACATTATCTCTTGGCATACTGACTACTGTGCCAGGCGAGTTGTCAATTTTGCCAGTGTGCCAGTCTGTTAGGTTATCCCTTACAGATTTGTAAGCTATGAAACACCCAGACCTAGTGATAGGGTGGCCATTGTGCTCAAGAAACTTATATAGGCTAGTCCTGGCCGAAGGCGTTGGATTTTTGGACAGGTTGGTGATGAAGTTCTTAAACGGTTCAAGAGGGAGCCCAAGTGATCTAGATTGATTAAACCTGCCCTCTAACGTTGGGTGCAGTCTTTCCCCATCAAACATTACGATGCCGCCCCGAAGTACCTTAAATCTGTCAGGTAGCGGCTTATCCTTAGGCTTCATTAGTAACAGCAGTGCGGTCTCCTGATCGACCTCGGGTAAGTCCTTCTTAAGTATCCTGATAACTTTTCTAAACCTAGGGTCTTCACTGGTCAGGTTGAACGTCTGTCCGTGGGTGTTGACTACTACTGAGTTGCTGAGTAAGAGATAGGAAAGCATGCATGTCCTCATTTGGGTTTGCTACTAGATGTATAAACTTAGCCTCAAGATACAAAGAATTGTCAAAGTCGCGCTCTAAGTATGGGTCAATTAACGGAAACATTGACTTTACGACTCTGTAGTAGGTGTCTGGCAGTCTGTTTTTATTAGATGACAAAAACTCCAGAGCCGGTGTTGCCACTACCGTACTGGACGTCTCTATCTCGTTGCTTATTAGTTCCTTTGGCCACTCTGCAAAATGTCCAAGGAAGCGGTTGCACAGACTAAGCATGCGCCTAAGTTGCTGTCCCGATCCCACTAAGGCGGCCAAGTACAGCGTATGATGGTCAACTGTACTAAGGTACCTATTGCAATACTCCCTGTCGGTTTCGTACCCTAACTTGGCAGCTTCCTGTACCCTCTTGTCATTAGGCAAGTGGGCCAGTCTAATATTGTGCCACGCCAGCAATTTAATATATGCACTACTGGTGAAAATTTTGACCGAGTCACTGCTATGCCTTTGCAGCGTGTCTGAGTAACCGTTGCCACGCTTACGCCCATCAGTTATTGTTGCCGGGATGCTGCCAACAGGCTTTCTTAGTTTTGGTGCTGCTGCGGAAATGCTTTTTGTCCTACTGCCATACGCTTTAACTATCTTTGAAATATCCTGTACTGGGCCAACGTATTCAGCGTTAGCGCACACGATTATTACCGAGTAACTATCGCAAACTCGGACACTACTACGAGCCTTTAACCAAATGTCGCGTGCCTTTTTGTTGTCATCAGCCCCTAGTGCTAGCTCCAAGGCTATGAACACATCAGCACTACTGCTAGGCAGTACTGGCAAACCGGAAATGACACTAAAATGCTGCTTAAGCTTGCGCGACTTACGTACTGACACTGTGACGAACTCTGGGCACACCAGATACTTGGTACCGCCTTCTACTGAGATGCCACCTGGCAGTCCTGCATCAATAACCGTCCGAAAGTCGCCAGAATACACCAGCGTTCTTATTATACTGGCGCATTCCTTCCATATTTCTGCTATTCTTGCCTCGACCAGCTTGTGCTCGGAAAAAGTTTCTCGACTCGGTGCAATGCCCATCCAAGCGGCTGGCAAGTCTAGCACCAGCACCTGGTCATCTAAGAATTTCTGGCCAGGCATTTCGTAAGGCGTCATGCCATCGGCAGCCACTACCACCATAGTATTGGCTTGAAGAAACTTGATATCACTTTTCCGAAAAATTCTAAAGCCGTCCCCCTGGTATGCTGGGTTTGGTAAAACTAGTGAGGTTATTGGCCTCCTCGGCCATAGAAAGATGGCCCTTTTGATAGCATCAATAAAGTTAACAATATCAGATAACTGGACAGCTATCTCAATTGACACGCCACTAGGCTCGTCTGACGGCTCGACTGCCATGCAAGTGAGGGTGCCTCGTTTTGATTGTCCGAGGTGTGCTACATACACAGTCTTTTGCTTATTGTAGTAGCTAATCACCGTAAACGAGTCGCACCCACTGTACGCAAACGCTGACTTAGCCCCGATGCCAAAGAAGCCAGCCTGCTTTTTGGACCTTCGCTTAGTTGACTTAAAATACTGAGTAAACACCTCAGAAATGCGTTCTGGCGACAGCCCTAGCCCAAAATCTCTTACTTTCATTACCGGATTGTGCACGGATGGTACAGATATTTGGATTTTGGATGGGTCAGTGCCAGCTTCCACACAAGCATCATAAGCGTTGGCTATGTATTCCTGGGTTAGCGTCCTAATCGGGAAGGTGTACAACTTGTCTCGCGCTACCAAAATGGCCATGTCTAAGTCGCCAATGCTGTACTCAATGCTATGGCCGATTTGGCTTGACTCGAAAAAGGCCTCTTTCTTTTGTTTGTCTAACATATATGTCCTGAATGACAGTTTGCCGAAGAGAATGCCAGATAATATCCACGCAGTTTTACTTTTACTGTGGTTTATTCAACTATGGAGTACGTATGAAGTTTTTACTGTCGATGTTCTTGTTACTTATGGTGTCGCTGTCAGCATGGTTGCCCAGCACGGCCAAAGCTGACACAAGCTGCTCGGCTACCGTGTTTTTGCGCGACTATGCTGACGGGTTTCGCACCAACATTGAAGCTTTTGACTTTTGCTTTGCGCGGGTAAAGTGGTGGAAACTAGACCAAGGAGATGGTTGGAAAGAGCGTTATTGCCGACTTAGCCAATACTCAAACAACGGCTACCGGTACTTTAGCATTCTGTTTTACCAAAAGGACAGAGTGTACAGCAATGTGCAGTATACGGACTCCATTTTTTACGCTCTTAACGATGACTATGCAGACCGCGTAGGAAAAGGCTGGCCAGCTAACTTGGAGATCCAGTTTAGCCCTAATTGCAGCCGCTACTAGTAACAAGGCGGCCAGAGTGGCCGCCACTGTTCACTCCACGTTGCCAACCGTTATCGATGCCGAACTAGCGCTTTACCGTTATGCGAACCTGACTGGTTAACCTGCCACCGGAGCCGTAGCGACCGTTGTCAGAGCTACTAGCCAAAGTGGCGTTATGGCCAATACTCCTCATAACACACTTTTACAACAGGCTCAACTAGGTCATACGAAGTTAGTCGCTTTGGCTAGTAAGCTCAATTTCATACATTCCGTTGTCTAACTTTGTGACGTAATAGTCCTTGCCGTCCTTGCCTGTGACAACCGCTGGCTCGTCATGGTTAAGTAGATGACGAAGATCGGCACCCTCAAACAAATAGCTGAGTGAATCTCTTACAATACGACGGGTGCCAACTGCTCCCAATGAGGTTCTGGCATCACTGAGATCTTCATCATTGATAGTCAAAGCAATGTCATCCAACTTGTCGCCAATATCGCTGGACTGAGTCCAGTTGCTTCTTACCCAACTAGAAGCCAGGAAAAGCATCTTTACGACTTCCCTCTTAGATATCCTCGCAGCATCCGATGGTAGAGATATAGCTTTCACATTGGCCGAGGGGTCCCGATCATGGTCCTGATCCCTCCAGTATTCCATGTGCCGATCGTATTCGTCGTTCCCACTACCGTCATCACGCTCGCCATCGCCATCATAACCACCGTCCCAGTCACGACGCTTGACCCCGCTGCCGCCACACGACGAGCACCTAGTACCGTCCCTCATACCCTCGCCAGAGCCGTTGCACTGGCCACAAAGCGATTCTTCCTCTTCAACTTCTTCATCAACGTCTGGCGCGTCGTCCGTTTCTGACCAGCCAAGACAATCCGTTTGGGACAAAATCCTGATTGCCCTATCAACATCGGATTTTTTTATTCTAGACTCTTTCACTTCCACACCGGCCACTGCTAAGGAGGCTTCGCTATCGGCCTCTTGCCACACTACTATCTTAAACACTCTACCGGCACCATCAGTTCCTTCAACAGTTAACCCAGCCTCTATCAACGCATCCTTGGCTACTTCCCACTCGTGTCGGCCAAGAATCCAGATCTGGGCCATATGCGGGTCAAACTTGTCTTTCTCAATAGGGATACCAGCTTCTCTTAGTGCGACTCTGATTGTTTTTTCTAACGACATATCAACCTCATATTATTCTTCAAAACACTTCTATATTATTGTAATCACCAACAAATCCCAATTTTTCTTTGACGAAATTATCAAATTTATCATCTAAAGAATACGAATTATCATCAACTACTTTTCCGATTCTTATTTGGCTATAAGAATTATTTTGTGTACCAATCTCGTTTACGTTTACGCCGATAAAATAGGATTTACTATTAGGTTTACCAGAATAAGTAGGACGACGAAATTGTTTAACTAGCATCAGAGTTACGAGATATTTATCATCAATTAGTAGATCATAAGAGTATTCTTTGTGTAAGTTTTTCCTATTAAATGCTGTCCCTTTATATTTACCTTTTTTTAAATCAGAAATAAATTGAAGTCTAACATCGTCTGGTGCTGCTAACACCAGTCTTAGTGCTATAATTAACCTACGTGACATTACCGCTCCTATGCCGTGCTACAACAGCAACTTGGTAGCACCAAGATCCACTGACGGTATGATATAACGAGCCACTGTGTCGGTAGACGTAAGAACGCCTCCCCACCGATTCTCATTAACACTAACTATTTTGAACCTGCGTAGATCTTCCAGCCTAATAAGCAAGTCTTCGTTTTGCACGTACGAAATCGTCCTTCCGTCAAAGAACACGGAAAGTTCCTGGTAGATCCCAAACATACCAAATTGGCTTCCATTCAGGTTGTCTATCGCCCTTGGGACATCGCCGTTTATGACACTATTTGGGCTTGTTTTGTACCTAAGGAGGACGTGGGACAGTAGCGGCCTCTTGTCTCCTGCCAAAAACTCTACTCGCAGTTTCACGCGGTTGTACGCAAGAAACGGCGCCAGGTCGGAGGGTTGCACGATTTGCGCCGTCACCCCATTCGGGCTGGTTGCGAATAGCTTGGTGCCCTTGTTATATATGGGCTGACTGACCAAATAAGTGTCTATCTCGCCTATGTTGCTCCTGATCGGAACCCACCCTTCGACGAATCCGGACTTAGCTCCTGGGACCAGTCGGAAAAAGATTGGCTTCGTATCTTGGTCAAAATTAGGTTCCACGTTGACGCACACCACATCAGCTAGTGTGAAGTCTAGAATCTCCGTCTTGGTGCCAAACTTCTCGAAACCGCCAACGATGCCGGTTGCCAGACAAATAGGGCATTGGGAGTCTGGGGAAGTCTCGTACAGGTAACAGCTGCAGCGACGCCCGGTCTTTTTCCTGAAGTAATAGTAAAACTCGCGCCGATCGGACAGCACCGCATTGGCAGATAGAGTTTGCGCCCGTGGTGCTAGCTGCCCGGCGATAATCTCGTGGACGTGATCGATTTTGGCATCTGTTTTTGATGGCTCTCCGGACAGAGCTGCCGGTTTGGTGGAGGAAGAATGAGCAGTCAGTTCTGCGTCATAGATCTTCTGATTTTCTGTTGACTTGTTGGGTCCGCGCCGTTCACCTAATGTTTTTGGTGACCAGCGCACATCTCTGTTGCCTCTGATATTGGACGACATATACCACCCACCATATAATCTGTACCATTACCAACATAACCGTACAGAGGCGCGTGGCAGGGAAGTCCTAAGCCTCGCGAACAATCTGATCTTCGTAAGCCCAATGTCCATCGTTCAGGTCATAAAGTTCCTCACCGTTCTTCATACCTAACCCAATAATTTTAGCTTGCTTCTCATTACCATCGTTAAGGTGATAGATGACTTCATCACCTACTTTGTACTTATGATTAGAGTCGCGCTCATCGTCCTCGTCATCACTACTAGCTGCGACAGCTGGCAGCTCATTCCAAAATTCCTTACCACAACTCTCGCAAACGCCATCCATCACACTGTCGTCGCAGCCACAAACCTCGCAACGGCTTCGTTCAGAATCGGCTTCGTCTAGAACTTCTTGATATTGTTCGTCGTCCCAATCGGCCAAGGTGGTAACAGCCACACCTAAATCAGACTGCTTCACCTTGCCGCCGCTTACTGTTATCCCAGAATTGGCCAATTTGGCTATTATTGCATGCTTGGATTTCATATGCCTTCCTATGGGTTAGTTATCTCAACACTGGTTTCCTTCGTAATCGTAGAAGGTTCTGCTGGCGCAGGAGCTGGTTCAGCAGGAGCCACAGCAGGCTGCGCTGGGGCCGCTGGTGGCTCTTGTGCTGCCAGCTGACCGCTTGGTATGATGTCTTTGTAGTAGTCAGGAAAACGAATCAGAAGGAATTTGACTAACTTTTTGGCCTGCTCCTCATTTAACATTTGCACCAGGAAACCATCAACGACTGACTTGACATCTTTTCTACTAAGCGGCTCCATGAGGGTCATCAACCAGTATCTGGCGCTGATGTCAGCTGGTGTGGATTCAATAATATCGGATATGCTCTGTCCAGACTCGGCATCTGCCGTAACCAATCTTTGGGTTAGCTGGTCATTAAGAGCCTGCTGAAGCGACGCAATAGCCTTGTTCAGATTCGTTACCAATTTAGCTGTCATACTAGTCCCTTGTAAGAAGAAGATCAAAATCAAACGCATGCCCAAAACGGCTTTGATAGAAGTTGCTTATTAGCACTAGCTTGGCTCTGAGTACATCCTTCTCAGCAATGTAACAAGGAGTTAGGTTAGTCCACCTGAAAGCGTCATCAACACTAACAGTGTACTCAGTGTGACTATCATGCCCAAATTTTATGAGGTAAGTAACCACAGCACCTCTCTATGTTACAAATGACGCCGGAAAACTTAATTTAAGCATCTATCTACACGAAATAGCAACTTTTACTAGATTGCGCCAAAATTGATTACTTGCACTATTCTGTCAAGTTCGCCATAGCCTATGCTCCAGCCTGCGGCGGAGAAAACAGCAGTTGTTTGCCCGGTGGCGGTTGCCACTTCGGACATCTTGACTTCGTTGGGGGTCTTAATTGACGACATAATAGTGTCAGCTGGTATACCTAATCCAGTGATATATAAACCGGGCACCAACACAGATGAATCGTCCAAACCAGTCAAATTGCTTGACCCAGCCACCGTAGTGGCCCCCTTAGTATAGTTGTACTTGTCCCTTATGGCCCTACCTATTACCATGGCCAAAAAGCTCTGGTACCCAGAAGCCGGGAGCTTCGACTTTTGGAAGCTGGAAACAAAAGTGTCTACTCCGCCCGTGTTGGGGTCAATAAACGGATTGTTAGCTGAATCGGCTAAGTAACCAACGATGGCGACGGTAACGTCATTTGGTACCGAATCAATGGACACCGTCTGAAATTTGTACACAAACGAAATAGCCATGCCATCTCTCCCACGCTTGCTTATTTTAACCACATACACACATAGAGGAGATAACATGAGAATTTACTGTTTACTAACAGCGGTCATGCTTGGGTGTGGCAGCCAGCCAGCACCAGCGCCGTCACCAACAGTAATTGTGCAGCAGCCAACCCCTACACCTCAGTCTACACCAACTCCGCAACCGACGCCTCAGCCACAGCCTACGCCTGGCAATCAAGACGGAGCGTCACTTTATGCGAATAAGTGTTCGCCATGTCATGGGGTCGTATCAGACATCAATGGCCGATCAGTTGCCAATATTAAGTCTGCTTTGCTAACTGTCAAGGCAATGAGAAATGTTAAGGCTAGCGATAGCGAAATAGCCTTGATTTCCTCATTTCTTAGCGGGCAATCAGGTGGCCAAGGCCCTGGACCAGGCCCAGGCGGCGGAGGTGATGACGATGACGACGAAGGCGATGATTAGGGTTTTCGGACAGTGTTATTTTGAGTTAGATCACACTCATGCTGGTACGCCACTGTTGCCATGCCTAATCAAACCCAACAACCTTATGTAGGAGGCAAACATGAAATACTGTGTTTTGTGGCTATCCCTAGCCATGCTAGTCGGATGCGGCGGTATTGGAAAAACGAACAGAGGGCAGACCGCCAGCTATTCGTGCGGTGGTGTTGCGATAGGAAGCACTAAAACCCAGCAATGCCCAGACGGCCAGAAAGGAACGGTTTTACAAGTATGCTCCGACAAAGGCTGGGGGGAACAACTCAACACCTGCGAGGCTATTCCGCCAGCTTGCGCTGACAAAACCAGCTTCGTCAGAGACGTGAAGCCAATTATTGACGCAAAATGCGCGTCGTGTCACGTATCACCTCGCAATTATGCTGACTTTGATGTGGCTAAAGGAACAATTGACGCGTTCATTACTAGGATTAACCTACCATCTGCAGACTCAAGGAGAATGCCAAAAACTCCGAAAGCCGAACTGTCGGCGGCAGAAAAGGCACTGTTTGAGAAGTGGAAAAGTGATGGCCTAAGCGAGACTGGTGAGTGTCCAATAGGAGAAGGCGGCGTATCGTCTTTGGACTATTTGGAAACTCTTATGCTAAACGACCTCAACAAGATTGATGGAGCGGGAAGGGCCAACACCAGATATCTTATCATGGGAGGCAGACTACCTGGCTCATCTTCTGGGGACGTTAAACTGTTCACACAGGGTGTTAACAAAGCGGTTAACTCTATCAGTTCGGATAGAGATTTGGCTCTTGTTTCGGCATTAGATACCTGGGGAACAGTATACCGCATGGATCTAAGATCTTATGGCCTGTCTGGTGCCGATTGGAACATAGTCATTGGTGCCGACAAGTTTAAGTTCATTAGCAACACGTCGAAGGGACAACAGATCAAGGCCCTGTCTGGCACGTCGCAGCCATGGCTGCATGCTGACAACTTTGTGTTCACTGCTCTCGATGCTCCTCAGTACAATCAGCTGACAAGAGTACCCGCTAGTCGTTCAGCATTTTTCCAAAAGATTGGTGTTGACTTCCAGGGTAGCTTTGACGATTTTGAGGCACTACTGATTGGCTTTTTCGGATCACCGATTTCCGAGAATAAAAACAGGCTGCTATCAAGACATGATTCGTCTGATGGGTACCTCTGGGCCACTTACGACCCAGCCGCTGTTGCTGGTGGCAACCGAAACTTGTTCCAGGACCCGTTGTTACCAGAAACCAGAGGCCGTGACCTATTTCAGTTTGATGCTAGCGAAATGATCTACACACTGCCCAATGGCCTGCAAGGCTACGCTTTGTTCAACGCTGCTGGTGTTAGGCAGGATGCGGCTCCTCTCAACGTGGTTTTTGACACTGATACGCCGTTTAACAACGAGATCAGAAATGGCATATCGTGTAGTCGTTGCCATGCTGCTGGGCTCATTCCTGCACAGGACCAAATTAGGCAGCATGTTTTGGCCAATGCTAGTGAGTTTGACCGCACTGACGTGGAGCTAGTTAAGGCGTACTTCAGAGGAGCGGCTGCCGGTGATGCCTCTATTGCTCAGGACAATAAGACATTTGGCGAGGGACTTGATGGTATCGGGCTCAATAACCAAAAGCCTGATGCTGTAAATTTTCTAACAGACAATTTCCGCAGGGACTGGACTCTAAAGGATTGCGCTGGTTTTGTCTTTATGTCGGAAACAGAGTTTAAAGAAGCTCTCAACGGATCTGCACAGGGAAAATCTCAGATAGGTCAGTTGCTAACAGGCGGGACAGTTTCTCAACAGCAATTTATCAACACCTTTCCTATCTTGATCAGAGACTTAAGACTTGGCTTGGACCCAATCGACAAATAACAAGGAGTAAGGCAAATGCTAGCTTTGAAGTTAATTATAACTCTCTTCCTAATGCTGATAACATCGTGCGGCGTTGAATCAACCAGAGGTGCTTATACTCCTGCTCCGGCTCCTTCTCCAACACCAACTCCACAGCCTGGTGGTGATAAATCAGCTGAGTTTGTAACCAAAGCATTGCCGATCATTAAAAAAAGTTGTTTGGGGTGCCATTCTAGTGATGCGTTCACTCAGAGTTTGGCTGGTTGGCAGGCGTCAAAAGCTAAGGCCGAAGTTAGTAGCAGCGATATGCCGCCACCAAGCTCGGCAGCAGCAAAAGCTATTACTGCGGCAGACAGGTCTGTTCTTACAAGTTTCTAGGTACCTAGGTTTCGCCTAGCTACTGTGCAGTTCAGGGCAACGAGTTTTCTCGTTGCCCTTTTTCTTATTTTGGATCGTTAGCAGTTACCCACTCCGGTGGCCATTTTCTGCCTTCGTGTACTAAGAATTCTTTGTACCAAGCAATTTCCTGCTGCAGACCACCAACGGTTGCTTCTTCATCAGTAACACCCCTGTTCTTTAGGTAATCTTTAAATCTGACCAACTCCTCGTTTGGCATCGGCATAAATAATCCTTATCAATATTAGCCTGTCTCAATTAACTCGCATGAGATAAATAACATCAACATATTTAGGTTCTACGCTAAATGAAGTGCCTGACCCAGGCCCGTTCCCGGTTGAACCAGTAAAATCTGTAATAGCGCCAGAAATGGAGACTGAGGCAGTACCAGATGGACCACCAGTATTTACTATGACATTGTCGCTAGCGTCAAGAGGAGCACTAGTATAAAACCTTTGGTCAGTGCCATTTAGACTGGTAAGCTGCGCACCACCAAATGGGAAAGATACGCCAGTAGCGGTGGCTCTATTCATTACGAATTCATTTGGTGATGGTACGGTAAATATGCTCCAGATTCCTGAATTATACCCAGCCGAGGCTGACGATGGGAATATAAAATAATTAGAGAGTATACTGTTTTGAGCGGCCCACTGGTGAGTATGTTGGTGACTATGAGTGTGGCCGGAAGAAGCAAACGTTCCTGACCCTGATAAAGTGTTGGCGTGGCCATGATCCATGACGTGAGCATGCGCTGGCAAGTTAGCTGTGGAAAGCGTGGTAGTGCTATTGCCTACTGCCGTGCCATTATATGCTGTGTTGCCACGAAGGAAAACAGATGATGATAGGTTTGGCGTAGTGCCAGACACTGTGTTACCACCAGGTATGACGCTGCCATCAGCTCTCATCCAGCCATTACTAACCGAGCCGCTCCCTGGTACTGCCATAGCACCAGTAAACCCTGAGGTCATAGCAATAATGGAACCAAGCGGAGTAACTCCTCTGCCATTACCAGGAATATTAACTGTGTCATTGACGCCACCGAGATTTATTGCGGTAGCAGCCGCACCAGTGCCAATGTTGATAGTGGTGACATTGGCGCCAGTACCCAAGTTGACCGTGGTAGGGTTGGCAGTGGTGCCAATGTTGAGCGTTGCCGACGCAGCAGAAGATTCAATACCTTTGCCGGTAGGGAAAGTTAGGTTTCCGTTAAACAGGTGATCGGTCGTGGACGAAATAGTAAGGCTACCCAACGCCGAAATATCGCCATGAGCCCCTGATGCCGCACCACCAGCAGCAAATTTAATGGCTTGTCCCGAGGCAGCCTTGATATCCAAAGCGGCAGCGGCGGTATTTTGGATTATTGCTGTATTAACACTAGTCGAGAAAGCGCCAATAAGCCCGGAAAAGGTGCCAGCCTCAGTGATGGTAGAAATGATGCCACCAATCTGCCAAGTAGTGCTGGAAAGAGTCAACTTGGTGGTACCGGAAGCGCCACCAGCGGTTAACTGCAGGACTGAGGTGCCAAGGTTGGTAGGAAACGAACCAGTAACACCAACAAAAGCGCCAGCCTCAGTAATAGTAGAAACAGTGCCACCAATTTGCCAGGTGGTACCAGAAAGAGTCAACTTGGTGGTGCCAGAAGCGCCACCAGTGGTCAGTATTACTATTGGCGTTTGTACGCTAACCGGAAGTGTCCAAGCGCCGCCAGCGGCCATACTAGCTAGGTCAACAGATGAACTGTTTTGGATCTTGAACCCAGCCGAGGCATGGCCAAGCCTAATGATACCGTTGCCAGAAGCCCCGGAAGTCATTTTGAATATGGAGTTGTTAGCAGCACCGACATTAGCTATCAGTTCTATTATGCCATTGTTACTGCTGAATGCCTGCAGCGTTAGCAGATTTGATGAGCCAGACCCTTTGATTGTTACTGGCAATGCCGTTGCGGCATCACCAAGTATCCATTGGCCAGAACCATCATAGCCACCAGCAGCAATAGTACCACTGGCTGCCTTGAAGGTAGTCGCATCGTTAAATGTTTTCGGACCAGCATAAGTTTGGGTTGTTGTGCTTACTAACCCTGGTACTGAGGCTGTGGCTAGCGGCGGGGTACCACTGGCAGTGGCTCTGAAAATCGCGATGTTTTCGATCACACTGGTGCTGGAGCCAGCAGTCTTAAATGAGGTGGAAGCAGTGGCTACCAGGTCAATGTAACCAAGAGGCGTACCAGAAATCAGAGCAAACAATGTACCAGCAGCAGTTAACGCTCCCTGAGAAGCGGCAGCTGCAGAAAAAGTAGTGTCGACAGCATTGGCCGAACTGTTGTAGGCAAAGGCTACTCGCCTAAACTGCCCAATTGTGGTAGATGGCAGCGAAAATGCGCCACCATCGCGAGTGACAGTGCCGCCAACAATTGCTGCTGTTTGGAAGTTTATTGTGGTCTCTACGAAGCTTGGTAGCAGTGATCCTAACGGCGACAAGGTCTTAGTTGTGCCATCCTCAGCTCTTACTTGGCTAGCTGAGATAAACAGCCTTGCATCGGCAACACCCGGCGCTTGGGACAAAGCCAATGGTTCTTTGGTATCGGCGGCAACCGAGATTGTCCAGGTGCCATCAGAAGATGAATTGTCTACCAAAACCAACGTCTTACCTGTGTAAGCCAAAACGTCGGTAGCAAACGAGCCAGAGTTGTAGTTTATCGTCAGAGTGCCGGTGGTTCGGCTGTCGATCTGAAAGCGCCTACCAACTACCAAGGTGGTGGCATCAGGTAATACTATTGTTTGGGTTGACGTCCCGGTAAATTTTTGGTAAGTCTTAGACAGCAGGGTAAGAGTTGTGGTACCGCCAAGGGCAGTGGTAGTAGCAACTTGCTCAGCTAGTGAGCCTTGAATAAAATATGCCATTTTAGTCCTCAACTAGTTTCTGAGTGCTACCGACCTTACACAAATAAATTCCTAAACTCACCAATTATGTCATTAAGTTCGTTCTCGGAAAAATTTAGTGCGTCCTTATTAAATCTATTATCTTCGTGAATCCGGAAAGTGATCTTTCCCTTTGGATAACCATCTCTACTGACGGTATAGTAATGATGCGGGTACCCGAAATTAGTTAAACTAGTAGCACCCGTCAAGTTCATCCCAGTCTTCCCTAACGAATACCCAACATGGGCTAACAGAGAATCTATTGTAATAACACAATCGCATGCATTTACCAACCCAAAGCTATCTCTTAGATTATTGTTGAAATTGTTAACGCTAGGGTGATAAATGTTTATCGTACTAAAGTTAATAAAGTTGCACTTGTCTGACAGTTTGTCTATTAGGTACCACGCCACATGAAAGGGCAATGACCGATGAGTCGGGTCTTCTACTGTGTTAGTGTCTTCTTTGTAGACAGCAGTCGATCCAAATGGCTGTATGGCAACAATCGTCTTTCCTTTGCGTAACCTGTCAACTAAATACTTGCCCTTACCTATTTCCTTTTCCGACAGGTACAGATCAGGTTTTACCAATGCACCGTCATTACCATTTAACAAATAATCAAAACTCTGAATCAGGTGATGTTTCTCGTCATAATAAAGGTGGTTGTGATATGGCTCTGGCGTCAGGAGATTATTACCCTCAATAAGAGCATCAAAAATATTGCCAAAACCAGACCAATAAACCTTAGTCAGGTATGGTGAATACTGAAGAGCATCAGGCCAAGAAGTAAGGACAATAATGTTCTCTTCTTTTCCCATTTTTCTCAGAGCAGGTTCTGAACAAATAACGCGGCCAATTCCACCATCTATTCTTACTATTTTTTGCATAGTCATATGTCTACCACATTCTCGAAACCAGGGCAGGATTTAAGATACTTGTATGCCTGTGCTTGCAACCCAAACTCATCAATCAATTCTTGAGAGAAAAACTTATTAAACTCCCGTGAATCAAATGGACAGCTGGTTGGTACTAATGCAAGATTGATATCATGCTTATAGTACCTTTGCTCTGGCACTACAAAAAACTCCTCATTAGGGCCAAGTATCCAAAACCCCCAAGAACCGGCAGTAGCTTTTGCGACCTTGTTTGGATAGTTAGCCCAAACACCGGTTGGTTCCGGTCCGATTCGGTAACTGTCGCCATCCTTGGCATCACTAGGAGGCGTATTAAGGCCTTTGTGCAACAACGCGGTAACCGTGTATCTGTTTTCTATTCGGTGCTGTTTTTCTCCCAGCAATATGTCTTTGGTGGGTGACGAGAAAAACAACGTCTGAAACTGCACAAAAGAATGGACCTTACTATACACAATTTGGTCAATTACCGTGTAAGAATTTGGCGTTAGATAGTTAGCTAGTGCCATTTAAGCATCTCCTTATGTCATTCCTGCCAATAATTAAACGAAACCCTAACAAATCCGCCAGATCCAGCGCCACCAGCGTCGCCAACGGCACCTCCAGTACCAGGTTGGCCGCCATTAGTGCTAGAAGGAGTATTGGAGGTACCACCTGCGGTACCAGCGGTAAATCCTGTTGTTGCCGTAAACGTACAAACGCCACGGCCACCACTGGCCGTGTCTGACCCAACAAAACCAATGCCACCGACCCCTCCTTGGCCACTAGCACCACCAGCACCACCAGCACCACCGACACCGTATCCGCCAAACCCACCTGAGGCTGCCGCCCCTGCTCCGCCTGCATTAGAAAACACAGAGGTGTAATTGGCACCTGGGCCAACCACACTAGTCACGTATCCTCCACTGCCGCCAAAGGCACAGGTGCAGGCATATAAACAACCAGAGAACACCCTCGCAGACCCACCAGAACCTCCTGGCGACGACACGCCGCCAGCAGCAGTAGTGTTCAGTGCGCCGCCACAAACAAACTGACCGAACGGAGTACCGCCTCCGGCAGCGCCCAGGTTTTGCAAATTCCTAGATCCACCGCCACCGCCATCATCCAACGCGCCAGTGCCGCCGTTGCCACCAAAGGCATACTGGGTTACTGTGCCAGACCACGTGTAAGCTGCACCACCACCACCACCATTACCGCAACATGCCAACGACGTTATTGAACCGCCGTTACCACCATTAAAAAAGTCAGTAGGGCCAGGATTAGTAACGAGAAAGGCATCAGACGCATTAGAACCATTTTGCCCCGCTCCACCATTGGCACCTACCGCTCCGGTCGCCCCAGTGCTTCCGTTGGCGCCAGCAGAACCAGCTGCTCCGCCGCCGAACGAAAATAGTGGTGATGCCCCACAACAAAATCCAGTGGCAGCACCAGCCGCTAGGCTACCCCCTCCGCCACCTATATTAATTGTCATATTTTGGTTTCTGGGGGGGACGTAGGTACAAGGAGAGCCAGGATAGCTATACACATTACCGCCACCTTGGCCTCCAGCAGTACCGCCACCGCCCCCGGTACCTGGCTGCCCAGTGTCGCCAGTTTGTCCACACGAAGCTGCTCCTCCTGAGGAACCACCGCCACCTTGTGAACCCTGTAAACTATCAAAGCGAAAGGAGGCACCACCGTTCCCTCCATTGCCACCTTTCCCGCCAGTCCCGCCACTGCCACCAGTACCGCCTAAACCCCCATTACCACCGTTACCGCCACCGCCACCGCCACCAACACCCCAAATACAAATATTGTCGTTAAGATCTAGGTTATAAGGAGTTACCCAAACGGTGCTTGACGCATAGTCCTGAGTGCATGTGGTTTTAAAAGAATACCTTAATGCCGTGAATGCTATAAACACCCCGCCACCTCCTACCCAAAATTGAGACCAGCAGTACCAAATACAGCTCCACCAATCCTGATGAAGTTGTACACATCATACCTAGAAGCAACGCTGGTAGGGTTTGGTACCAATGCCGCTGGCCACTTTATCGAACCACTAGGGAGAGCCCAAGTAATTGTGTAACTAGCCCCAGTGGAGGCTACCATCAAGGTAACTGTTTGACCTTCGGCTAAGTTATTTAACGTAAAGGTACCGGCGCCGCCAGTTTTGTAATATATGTGTTGTAGTGAAAAATCGAAGCCGTAGCTGCCGCCAGCAATTGCTGACTGAGTTGGCGAGACTATTCTCGCGTATCCGTTAATTGGGTGCATCTGGGAAGAGGACGCAGCGCCAGTGCTAACTATGTCGTTAACTCCGCCAACATTGATAGCGGTGGCGGTTGCCCCGGTACCAATGTTAATGGTGGTAGCCGCCCCGGTTCCAATATTAATAGTAGAGGCGGCAGCACCAGTGCCAACGTTGACAGTAGTAATATTACTACCAGTGCCCAAATTCATTGTAATTGGGTTGGCTGTGGTGCCGATGTTCAGGATAGCTGACGCTGCAGATGACTCAATACCCTTTCCGGATGGAAAGGTTAAGTTGCCGTTAAACAGGTGGTCAGTCGTCGACGAAATGGTTAGGCTACCAAGTGCGGAAATATCACCGTGAGCACCAGCAGCCGCACCACCGGCAGCAAACCTAATGGCTTGGCCAGAGGCGGCCTTGATGTCTAGTGCGGCAGCGGCAGTATTTTGTATTATAGCTGTGTTAACGCTAGTGGGAAAGCTGCCGATAATACCTGAAAATGTGCCAGCCTCAGTGATAGTGGAAGTGGTGCCACCAATTTGCCAGGTGGTACCAGAAAGAGTTAGCTTAGTAGTACCAGAAGCGCCGCCAGTGGTTAGTTGCAGTACTGACGTGCCGACATTGGTCGGAAATGATCCAGTTACACCAACGAAAGCACCAGCTTCAGTAATAGTGGAAATAACGCCACCAATTTGCCACGTGGTACCAGATAGGGTCAGTTTTGCAGCACCAGGGGTGCCACCAGAGGTCAACTGCAAGACAGGAGTACCAACGCTAGACGAGAACGACCCTATTACGCCAGAGAAGGTACCGGCCTCGGTAATAGTAGAAACAGTGCCACCAATTTGCCAAGTGGTACCAGAAAGGGTTAGCTTGGTGGTACCAGAAGCGCCGCCAGAGGTCAGTATTACTATTGGCGTTTGCACGCTAACCGGTAGCGTCCACGCCCCACCAGCAGCCATACTGGCTAAGTCAACCGATGAACTGTTTTGTATCTTAAACCCAGCCGAAGCGTGGCCAAGCCTAATGATACCATTACCTGACGCTCCTGACGTCATTTTGAATATGGAATTGTTAGCAGCGCCAACATTAGCTATTAACTCTACGACACCGTCGTTACTACTGAATGCTTGCAGCGTAAGAAGGTTAGACGACCCGGAGCCTTTGATTGTTACTGGCAATGCTGTTGCAGCGTCGCCGAGAACCCATTGTCCAGACCCGTCGTAACCCCCAGCAGCAATGGTTCCGCTAGACGCCTTGAAGGTAGTCGCATCGTTGAACGTCTTGGGACCGGCAAAGGTTTGGGCTACAGTGCTAACTAGTCCTGATAGCGTAGTAGTAGCCAATGGCGGTATGCCACTGCTAGTAACTTGGAAAATTGAGAAATTTTCGATTACGTTGCTGCCGGACGAGGCAGTCTTAAAGGCTGTGGCACCAGCGGCTACCAGGTCTACGTAGCCAAGCGGGGTACCAGAAATCAATGCAAATAGGGTACCGGCACCAGTCAGGGCACCCTGAGTGACAGAAGCCGCAGAAAAAGTCGTATCAACAGCGTTGGTCGAACCATTGTATACCAAAGCCATTCGTCGGAACTGACCGACAGTAGTCGATGGTAAGGAGAATGCGCCACCGTTGAGAGTAACGTTGCCGCCAACGATCACCGCAGTTTGGAGATCGACAGTAGTCTCAACAAAGCTTGGCAGCAGCGAACCAAGCGGCGAAATTGTTTTGGTCGTCCCATCCTCTGCCCTTACTTGGTTGGCCGAGATAAATAGTCTGGTATCAGCCACTCCAGGAGCTTGGGATATCTTAAGCGGTTCCTTGTTATCCACGCTGACTGAGATAGTCCAGGTGCCGTTGGTGGTAGAATTGTCAACTAGCACCAAAGTCTTGCCAACGTAGGCCAGGATGTCTGTGGCAAACGCACCAGAATTGTAGTTAATGGTTAATGTGCCAGTAGTGCGGCTATCGATCTGAAAGCGTCTGCCGACCTTCATAGTGGTGGCATTTGGCAGTACCACTATTTGGTTCAAAACCCCAGTAAACTTTTGGTATGTTAGTGAGGCACTAGTAAGAGTAGTGGTAACACCAGCCGTTGCCACGGAGGCTACTTGCTCAACAAGTGCACCTTGCGCGAAAGATCCCATGCGGCGTATCTCCGTGTGATGGGAAAGCTACGAACTACCCCAGCGAAACGCGGGTGGATAAATTCAAGTTATAACATAAGGAGGACTGGCCTTGCGTAACCTACCTGCTGGTTCTGAGGTTAGGTTATATTGGGTTGTTTAATAAGGGAGAGGCAGCGCATGGACAGACTGATATCAGCTCTTAGATTTGTTGTGGCTGATAAGTCAGAAACATGGTATCATGGAAGAACGGTTAGCACTACCAAGTTTGACTACGCGTGGACTGGTAAGGGCAAGGACCAAGAAGGTCCAGGCTTTTACTTTTCGTCAAGCCGTGAGGACGCAGCCTCCTATGCTTACCCTAACGGCATCATAATAGAAGCCAAACTAAATATTAATAAATTACTGCCAAAGAGAGCTAAGCGAAGTGATATCGAAACGCTAGTAAAAAATGCGCCAGGCTTGGAGTATAAGCTAGCCAACTGGGACGAAAATGCTAGCAAGGCACGCAAAGTAGCCATTGACGCCATGATGGCCGATAGCCAACCTTATTTGCAAACCTGGGCAGACTTTTATATGCAGGATGGTGCAGATTATCTGATAGGCTTGGTAAGACTTGGGTACAGCGGGCACGAGGCCAATAGAGATGGAGTCAAACACATGATAGTGTATGACCCAAGCGCAATAGAAATAACTAATCGCCAAAGCTTCGACGAGTACAAAGCTGAGTGATTATTCCAACCAAATATAATCATCGTGCTCAGCACCGGTGCAAAGCATTGTTACTGGCAGGTTTACCGTGCCTTCCAGCTTATCTATATAACTTCTAACGCCCTCATGCAACAAACTAAGCTTTTCTTTGCCGCCTCTGACTTTGTAGGCAGACCAATGAATGTACTGCGGAAAGTTGAGAACTATTTTGGTAGCACCGCAAAAATCAGCGGCCTGCTTTGTTAATATCCAGCTTTGGGTGGCTACGCGCCTGATTTTCTTTGTCACGGTAGTTCGTTCGTTCTCTGCCAGCATCTTGGCTTCTTCTGGCGGCATACCAGCCATTGTGGCTACTTGGTCCCACGTAAGCTCTTTTTGGTCCACCATGAAATCGCCGCTGTAGCCAGTTTGCTGACCATCGCGGTAGTTATTACCAACCCTGATTGGCAGACTTCTAATGTTCAGATATACGTCTCCAACCATAGATGGCAATATGCCGAAATCGGCGTACGCTTGTTGTGGGGAGCAATCTCGGAAGGTACAGTTTGGGTATTGAGTACCATAGTTGATGGACAGTGCAAAACCCTGGCTAACCTCGTGCAAAAAGGTGTTGCCGCCATTGAGTTCATTTCTGACATCATAGAAGAAGTCCATTGGACTAACAGTACACAAGACATCACGAGCCAGCTTAACTTCTTTTCCACGCATTAACTTATCTGCCGCTGAGGAACCGGAACCGGACATAGTGCTGGAAACATGCTCGGTTGATAGTGATCCTCCCGGAGACTCGGCATCAATATGCCTCTGCTCGGTGATCATAGCTCTTTCGTGAATTACCACATCTGGGAAACCGCACTCCTCAACCTCCTTCTCAAACTGGGCCATTTGGAAAGACGACGCCGGGCCAATCCAACCAGTCATACCTTCTCTGCCAAGCTTGTTAAGAATCAGCGGGGTTGGTAGCGCCTTAGACACGAACTTTGTTGCACCAATAATGGCCGAATGACCGGCGTTTGGATAATTGCCGGACGACACATTTTTTACGCCGAAAATGTCCACTAATCTTGTGGCAACGGCTCCTTTTCCGGAGGACCCCCAAGCCGCGTCAACAACCGTGTTAAACTTTCCTTGCTGCATATGTACCTCTAATCAACAAATGTTCTTATTTCATTTTTTAGTTTTACAATACTAGCATTTCTGGAGGTAGTCTACTTAGATTAAATGTTAACACCAGCTTTTTCTCTGCATCATGGAGCGCAACATATGACTACAGGCATCCAAGGGCACACCGGAATCAAGGGCGCTACTGGCGTACAAGGCCGAACTGGCATCAATGGCGCAACCGGGGTTGCAGGAGAGACCGGTGTTGCAGGGGAAACTGGTGGTGGTTCCACTGGGCCACGAGGACCAACAGGAATACAAGGGCGAACAGGAATACAAGGGCAGCAGGGTTCTACTGGATTAGGCGGTGCTGCTGGTTATATGGGCAGAACGGGCGTAGCTGGTGCTACTGGTACGCAAGGACAACAGGGTTACACCGGGCTTAGTGGCGTTGGTGGGAACCACGGCTTAACTGGTGTGGCTGGCCCTACTGGCATACAAGGACAACAGGGTTACACTGGTGCTGGTATCCAAGGGGAAACGGGATTTAGGGGACCAACCGGAGCAAAAGGACAAACTGGTGTTCAGGGCGTTGGTTTTACTGGCATACAGGGGAATACTGGGGTCCAGGGCGAAACTGGGATTGATGGGGCGACCGGCGTTGCTGGCCAAACTGGTGTGATTGGTCCGCAGGGAAATACTGGTGTCCAAGGAAATACCGGTATTGCTGGTGAGACTGGGGTACAAGGCGCAACTGGCCTGATAGGTGAGACTGGCGTACAAGGCGATACAGGGGTCCAAGGCGCAACTGGCATTAAGGGCGAGACTGGGGTACAAGGCAATACCGGCCTAGTTGGTATTACTGGCGTTGATGGGCATACCGGCGTTGCTGGCCAAACTGGTGTTCAGGGCGAGACTGGCGTTGCTGGCCAAACTGGTGTTCAGGGCGAGACTGGCGTTGCTGGCCAAACTGGTGTCCAGGGCGTTGCTGGCCAAACTGGTGTCCAGGGCCAGACCGGAGTAAGTGGTGCTACGGGCGTGATAGGAAGTACTGGCATTCAAGGCGAAACCGGCGTTGCTGGTGAAACCGGCGTACAAGGCGATACAGGAGTCCAAGGCACAACTGGCATTAAGGGCGAGACTGGAGTGCAAGGCGTTACCGGGGTCGATGGGGCTACCGGAGTGAAAGGGAACACTGGGGTCCAAGGAAGTACTGGTATTGATGGGCAGACTGGTGTCCAAGGTGCTACTGGGGTTGCAGGACAAT